>Ga0315910_10000031_pt1 | contig 262984 bp, 199 predicted proteins | sample EdamamesoilMG_FD_204470 | JGI IMG/M metagenome (GOLD analysis project Ga0315910, IMG submission 204470) | Garden soil microbial communities collected in Santa Monica, California, United States - Edamame soil | ecosystem: Environmental > Terrestrial > Soil > Garden | place: USA: California...
GACACGTCGAGCGAGATCGGTGCGAAGAACCCCCTCCTTGTGAGGGGTTTTCGCACCTTCGCTCTCCACTTCTCCGCGCGGGCACGGTTGTTCTCGTCGGCAGGGTGCTTCAGCACCCTGCTAGGCCGCCACGTCCGCCTCCTCACGGGGGGCAGGCTGGAAGCCGAGGTGGCGTTCAATCAGGCGATGACTCGCATACACGAAGGGCGTGAGGCAAACGGCGATGAAAACCTTGAGCGTGTACGCGGACAGGATGATGCGTACGATTTCACTCGAGGGCATCATGCCGACCCAGGCCACGATGGTGATCGTGACGGTGTCGATGAGCTGAGAAACAGCGGTGGAGCCGGTGGCGCGGAGCCAAAGAAGGCGCGAGCCGGACCAGCGCTTGAGCGCAGTGAACACCGCGATATCGGTCAACTGAGCCACCAGAAATGCGACCAAGGACGCGGTGAGCATGCGCAGCGACCCAACGAAGACGTTCTGGAACGACTCCTCACGGACTCCAGTCCAGCCCGGGTCCTTGGCCATGTCGGCGATGGGCACGGCCGCCGCGACGTACACGAAAACGTACGCGAGCAAGGCTACACCGAGGGCAACGAACGTGACGAAGCGCGCCGCCTGTTTGCCGTAGAACTCGTTGATGACGTCCGTGAGCAGGAAGGTCACCGGGAAAGGGATCATGCCGACGGTCGTCGTGAAGGTGACGCCCAAGAGCGTGATGGAAATCAACTTGCCGCCCGTCAGGTCACCTACCAAAAGGCAGGCACAGAACGTGGCCATCAGGATGAAGAGTAGTTTCTGGCGAGCGTCGAGCATCACGGCTGACCTCGGACATTACAGCGAAAATCAGGCGACGGTCACCTGCGGAGCAGCCAGTTGGCGGCGATGGTGAGCACGACACTGATCAAGATCGAGGTGCCGAACGGAATGTGGAGCTCTCCACGCGGCCCCTTGAAGTGAAAGTCGAGTGGCAGGTCACCGAGCCGAACGCCCAGGCGCTCCATGGCCCAAACGATGGCGCCGAGGACGACGACGCCGACTCCGATGCAAAGGAGGAGCGTGCCCAATGTCGGTGTACCGGTGCCCATCGGCCGTTTCGGTAACACGCCGCTCGTGCGTCGCAAGCCGAGTGCGGCTCACGAATGCCCGCACTACGCCATGTCTGCGTCGTCGTCTGGCGGCTCGGGCGCGGGCAGGATCGCCAAGTTGGTCGGACCGATGCGTAGCATGCCCTGCTCGCGTCGCCGCTCGATCAGTGCATCGACGGCGCGGACTCCCTCGGCCGACAGCACGCGACGTGCGCGATGGAGATCGAGATTGAGCTTCTCCGGCGTGATGCGCAGGCTGCCGAGGATATCCTGGCGTGAGCGCCAGCCGCAGTCCGGTTCGTCCACGCCTTGCTCGCGGTCCGCCAGACGGGCACGAGCTAGATGGAGGAGCACGACGATGAAGGAACGGCCGAAGATGGACACGTCGCCATCGTCGCAGGCGATGGTGAGCCGGACGAGCCCGGCATCCAGCGAGTCTGCGAAAACGAAGCGGGTCGACCGCAGGTCGCGGGTTGGAGTGGTGGGCTGAGTTTCGAACACGTCGCCGTCGCCACCGATGAAGACGCGCCAGAGCTGCCCGCCGGCGCTGACTTCTTCGCCATCTACGATCGACCGCTCCTGGCCATTCTGCTCCAGGACAGGCCCGTCGAGCCCTTGCATGACCAGCAGCTCCGGCCGGTCCGAGCTCGGAAGGGCGAGCACCCCGTCGAGAGGCAACACCACCAGCCCGTCCTCGTTTCGTGCGTAGAGACTCGGTGCGCGCACGTCGGCGACGCGGAAGGCGCGTGCTCCTCCGAGCTCTACGCGCGCCCCTGCTTCCAGTCGCTTCCACGGACCGACTTCGATGCGCTGACCGTCGACGTAGGTGCCATTTCGGCTGCCGAGATCACGGATGTGCCAGCCGGAGTCGAAGTAGCTGACACGAGCATGCTGGGCAGAGACGGTCCTGTCGTGGACGACGATGTCCGCATGCGTGCGTCCCACGATGGCTTCGCCCCAAAATCGGACTTCGCGTTCGGTTCCCCTGATCCAGCGCATTCTGCGGCGGTGATGATGGCGACCACTCACCGAGTGTCGCTCAAATCAGCTTAAGCCATCTGCCCTAACTTGGGTAGCACGCAGCTTGAAAAACCGCAGACGAGCGGGAGCGCCTGGCAGACCATTTCGTTCCATTTCGTTTTTGCACTGTGAGCGCGCGACGAACGGATGATCGTGCGTGAGCTGTCGCAGGCGTCAGGCGCCCCCCCGGCCCCAGATGGTTCGACCCTCTTCTTCTGCTCGCGCCGCAGAGCGGGGTTTTCATCGCGCGGCGTCCATGCTGTTCCCGCCCGCCCGGCCGGAGCGCGAACGAGCCTGGCTTTCGTAGGCTGAGATTGGGGACGTGGAGGGGGCATGGTATGGCCCGCGCTAGATCCGTGCGAGCCGTGGTGGCTTCGCGTGGCGCCGATCCAAGGAGGCTTGCGTGAGTCAGAAGTGGGACCTCAGATTCTTGGAACTGGCCAAGCACATTTCTGCTTGGAGCAAAGACCCATCCACCAAAGTCGGTTGCGTCGTCGTGGGCGCCGATCGCGAGATCCGCAGCACGGGGTTCAATGGTTTGCCGCGTGGAATCGAGGATAGCGCTGAGCGACTGAACGACCGGAACCTGAAGTATCCGCTCATTTGCCACGCCGAGGAGAACGCGATCATGCATGCTGCCCGAGTCGGTGTGCCCCTGCGCGACTGCCTGGCCTACGTGACTTGGCCGCCGTGCACGCGCTGCGCGCGTTCGCTCGTGCAGGCTGGCGTTCGCGAGGTCGTGTACCCGGCTGGTCTGGACATCCCCGACCGCTGGCAGGAGGACTTTCGCTTGAGCCTGCTGCTCTTGGCTGAGGCCGGAATCGTCGTCCGGAGCGTATAGCCTGAGCTGCGCGCCGGGCGGCGAAGAGACGTTTTCAGCGCCCTCGGCCGGCGCGCCCGACGTGCCGTTTTGACCGCGTGGGTGCGGCGTCCCAAGATGGGGCCGATGAATCGCTTGCTTCTTGCTCTGGTGCCCCTGGGCGCTCTCTTGTGCCTCGTCCCTGCCGTCCCGGGCTGCGCTGCGGATTCGAGCGGGTGCAATGACGGCCAGCTCGCGCTCGAGCCCGCCTTCTACATTCCCTTCGTCGGGCGCGTCGATGAAGACGGCTGCACGGTGACAGCCTTCATCTACGACGAGGACGGCAACCGCCTACGGATGCAGTGCAGCGCCTACGAAACAGATTGCCTCTGCCAAGGAGGCGGAGTGGCAGGCGTGTACGAGATCGTCGTCTACGACCGGGATACGAGCGTGGAAATCGACGATCTCCAGGTGACGATCAGCGCGGCGGGTCCTCCAGAGTGCCGCGAGTCCGAAGTCACCCGAGGGTTCGACGGTGCCTTCCGGCACCAGGTGTTCGGCATCGGGGGAGCGGGTGGGGCGGGGGGCGCGGGCGGCGCCGAACACTGACGCGGCGCTCGCTCAGCGTTGCTCTGGACCTGTTCTTGTGTTCAGTATAGGCTCCGGCCGTGCAGCTTTCTCTCCTCGACCTGCCCGCTGCGAGCGACCGCGCGGGCGATGATGGCGAGCCCGCTCCGCCCTGCCTGGCCCGAGCCGCCGCCTGGCAGCGCCTTCGCCGCATCAACCTGGGAGAGGGGGCTTGGCTCGAGATTGCGCGCGGTTTTGCTCCTGCCCAGGGGCAGCTCTTTCGCCTGCTGGAGCGGGGCGCGGACTGGGAGCAGCACGAGCGCCAGATGTACGAGCGCGTCGTCGCCGTGCCGCGGCTCGTTGCCTCGTGTCCCGGCCGGGAGGTCGGCCGGCAGTGGGAAGGGGAGGCGGTCGTTCGCATCGTCCCCCATCGCGCGTCCGTCGACGAGGTGGCCGCGGCTGCTTCGACGCTGCGCGACTTTCAGGCGGCGCTGTCCCGCCACTACGCGCGACGTTTGGGGAGCATTTCGCTCGCGTTCTACCGCGACGGAGCGGATAGCGTGGCGTTCCACGGCGACAAGCTGGGCCCGCTGCGCCAAGACACGGTCGTCGCGATCCTTTCGCTCGGCGCACCTCGGCACTTCTTGTTGCGTCGCGCGCCTGGTCGCCCGGGGGCGTTGCCGCCGGAACTCGTGGGGGCAGGAGTGGGCGTCGTGCGTGCGCGGGGTGCTGAGCGACCGACCTTTGCCCTCTCGGTGGGCGCGGGCGACCTGCTGGTCATGGGGGGCACCTGTCAGGAGACGTGGGAGCACGCGGTGCCGAAGGAGGCGGCCGCGGGACCGCGCATCGCAGTGATGTTCCGCGAGGCGTGGAACGAGCGCGAAGGTGGGATTCGCAACGTTCGGGGACCGCTCGCCCGGGTGCGCGATCAGGAGCCGCGTCGCCTGCGGGGCGCGGGGTCGAGCAAGCTGAGCTGACGCTCATCGCCACCACGTGCTGGTCGTGGGCGTGAGCCACGCGCGGGAGCATCGGGTCGCGATAGGTCTATTCTGCGGACGGCCGCCGGGCCCTCGTAGTGCACGTTGTTCGCGACTGGATCGCTGGGGAAGATCTCGAGCGGGGTCCTTGCCGTGAAGGCTCGCGCCTCAGCCAGGACCTCTGCGCGGCGACTGTCATCGCTGAGCCACGCGTCGTGGAGCTCGGTGGGCAAGAAGAGGGGCATGCGATCGTGGATCCTGCTTGCGGCTTCCGAAGGGGCGGTCGTGAGGATGGCGAAGGAATCGACCACCTCGCCCTCCTTTGAGGTCCACGTCGAATGAAGGCCCGCGAAGGCGAAGGTCGAAGCGCTCGCTTCCGGCGCCAGGGCGGGGCGGAAATGGTAGGGCTGCTTGGGCTTCGTCGTGCCGAGAAACTCGCGCCAGCCGGTGGCAGGGATCAAGCAGCGCGCATGGGCGAAGGGCTCTCGCCAGATCTTGCGCGCGGTGAGGTCCTCCGAGCGTGCGTTGAACGTCGTGGGGAGCTCCGACAGGGGCTTCGACCAGAATGCGGGAATGAACCAGAACCGCCCCAGACGGATCTGTCGCGAACCGGGCCGATCGGCGGTGACGAGCAGTTGCTCGTAGCCGGGGCCGGAGCTCGGACTGATGTTGAACTTCGGCGTCCACGGCCGGAAGGTGCTGTCGACCGCCTGGAACAGCAAACGAATCTGGCTGAACTCCGTTTCGTTCGTGTATCGGCCGCACATGACTCACCGAGCCGGTTGCGATCGGTCGCCCGGATGGACGAGCTCGTCCTCGGAGTCCACGCCATCATCTTCTGCGCTCGGGGGAAATGTGTCGGGTACCCAGCGCGAAAGGCCAATCTTGCGGAAGAAGCCCTTAATCTCGTCGTCCGTCAGGTAGCTGGCGTAGGTGATCATCATCACCGTGCTGAACACGGGGATGCGCATCGTGATCTCGATCCCGGTATGAAACAGGACGCCGGCCACGAGGCAATACGGCCGCAGCGCTCGGTTCCAGATCAGGATCGGGAAGAGCATTTCGGTCGCGATCGTGAACCAAGACAGTGCCAGGAGCACGAGCTTGGACTTGATCTCGACTGGCCACTCGACGAGGCCCGGCGACGCAAACGTATGGAAGATGGCGCTGCCATCGTGCCAACCGGAGGCGCGGAACTTCACGCCGAACGCATACAGGTAAATATAGGAGACTTGCAGCGCAAGCAGGCGCTGGCTCCACATCGTGCGCAGCGGCTCGACCAGCCCTCGCCGCGCGGCGATCAGACTCTGCACGGACCACACGCGGCCAATGGGCATCAGCGCAGTGAGCCCGATGACGAGCACGAACAGGTGATCGCCGCGGTTGTCGATGAACGGGTTCCGGTGCATGAGCGCGATCGCGCACAGGTACACGAGGAGCGCAGAAATACGTGGCCAAAGGCCGATGAGCAGGGTGATGCCGCAGCCCACGTGCAGGAGCACGATTGCCAGCGCGAACGACCTGCTCTCGGGGGCGAGCGCCAGCAGCGAGAATATTTGATGGTCGGAGTTTTGCACGTGCCGCCAGGGCAAGATGCCGTCTTCCGTGAAGTAGCGGTCGAGATTGATCCAGTTGCCGTAGCCCTTCCAAATGGCCAAGAGGCCCATCAGGATGCGCAGGAGAGCGGCCGGGTAGCCTTCGGTCTCCGCCAAGAAGAAGCGAAGGACGCCACGCGGCGTGAGATCGATGTCGTCGACTTCGTCGGTGCGAGTCATCCCTTGCACCTCGTCTGCAGGAGCATCTTGGCTTTGCCTTGATCCTGCCCCATGCGGTTGATCTCGCTGATCCGCACGAAGCGGAGCGGTACGCCCTGCTCCTTCGATGTGCGACAGAAATAGGCCGACAGGTCCTCGCCCCACCGGCCACGCTGATCTTTGTTGGCCATGTGCGAGCGCACCTTGCGCATGCGTTGATCGCGAATGCGCACGCCAAAGCCGTCCTCTGGCGGCGGCGACAGCCGAATTTCCTTCTCGTCCTTGGTCACGCCGTAGACGAAGATGGGCAGCTCCGTGCTGGGGTGCGCAAACATGCCCCAGGTGCGTGCGAGCCCGAGTCCATCGAAATACCAGGCGACGTACGGCAGCACGGGCTTGATGTGGTTTTCGTGCAAGCCGCGCAAGAGCATCATTCCCAGGAAGAACACGACGAACGCTGCGGCAGACATGGCCTGGTAGCGCTTCAGTGTCGGCAGTGAACGGAGCTCCGCCAGCGCGGCATCGATCGCCTCACGCTGCGTGGGCTGCCAATCGCCCTCGTCTTCGTCCTCATCCTCGCCCTCGACTGTCTGGTCGTCGGGGTCGCCGGCGGGCGACTCACTCTCCGAGCTCGGCTCGCGCTCACCGCTCGGGCCATCTGCTGCCTCTGGCCGAGCTGGGGGCTCGCCCGTGCTTTCGTCTCGTCCCTCGCTCATCGGGGGGGGAGCATAGCAAGCAGAGCGCACGAGGGCGCTAGCGCGAAGTTTACGCGTTTTCGGCTCTGCCGAAGGCCGGACAGCGCGGTGGCCAGACAGCGCAGTGGCCAGACAGCGCAGTGGCCAGACGGTGCTGCGACCCGGCCGCTTGGATCCGGGGGCAGGGGTGGACTTGAGCTTCTTCAGCGGCTCTTCAGTGAGGCGGCGAAGTGGGCGCGTTCAGACGCGCAAGGCCGAGCTGAGCAGCCGCTGGAAGTAGCGCGGCACCACCTCTGTCGCGGGTCCGTAGTCGGACTCGTCGAAGATTCGGGCTCCTTCCGAGGGCTCGAGATTGAGCTCGACGGTGTGCGCGCCTGCTCGCTGGGCGAGGCGCACGAAACCTGCTGCGGGATACACGTTGCCGGACGTGCCGATGGAGACGAAAACCTGAGCGCGCTCGAGCGCATGCTGAATCTCGTCCATGAAGAAGGGGACCTCTCCGAACCACACGATGTGCGGACGGAGCTGGCCCGCGACGGCGCAGCATTTGCACTTCGAGGTGCGCGAAGACACACCACGGAACGTTTCGACGCGTCCGGTCGCCGAGCAGCGCATCTTGCCGAGCTCGCCATGCATGTGCACGACTCCCGGATGGCCGGCGCGCTCGTGCAGGTCATCGACGTTCTGCGTGACCAGATAGAGCTCGAGGTCGGGTGAGCGTGCTGCGTCCGCCAAGGCGATGTGGGCTGCGTTGGGTAGGGCGCTCTCGAGCTGGAGTCGGCGCTCGCTGTAGAACCGGTGGACGAGCTCCGGATCCCGGGCGAAGCCCTCAGGAGTCGCGACGTCTTCGATGCGGTGCTCTTCCCACAGGCCATCGCTGGCGCGGAACGTGCGGATCCCCGACTCCGCCGAGACCCCAGCACCGGTCAGCACCACCACCCGTAGGGTCACGGCAGTTGGGCTCCTCAGCCCTGCTTGGGATCGGGCGACTCGTCGTCCGCGAGGGGGCGGGAAATGACGCAGGCGTTGACCCCGCCCACACCCATGGACAGCTTGCCGACCGGACCACTCTGAATCGGCGTTGGCGAATCGGTGACGAGCTGCTGCTCGAGACCTCGGATGCTCTCGTGCACGTCGCTCGCTCGCAGCGAGGTGGGAAACAAGCGTCCACGTTCGACGCCCAGATACTGGGCCGTCAGTTCCCAGCCGCCACCGGCGCCCATGCCATGCCCGAAGGTGCCTTTGCGAGCGGACACGACCGTGCTCCTGGCGATCACCTTCTGCACATTGGACAGCTCCTGGAAGTCGCCGGGGGTGGCGGTGGCGTGCAAGTCCCAGCTGACGAGGTCTTCCGCCCCGATTTCGGCGCGAGCGAGGGCGTCGCGCATGCTGGCGAGGGGCCCTTCCTCGGATGGCGTGATGATGTGGTCTGCGTCCGAGCTCGTGCCCACCGAAACGGGCTCGATGCCGAGCGGCACGAGGCCGCGAGCGCGACCCCACTCGAGGTCTCCAACGATCCAAACGCAGCTACCGCCGGCCACGTGGGTCCCCCGCAGCTGGCTGAGCGGCTTGGAGAGCGACTCGCCGGCCGACAAGACGCGAGCAGCGTAGAAGGCTCCGACCGTGAGCGGATGCGGCGGCGGGTCCGACGAACCGATCACGGCGAGGCGCGCATTGCCTTCGCGAATGGCGTCGATGCCCAAGCGGAGTGCGATGCCGAAGGTGGAGCACGCAGCGACCGGGGCGAAGGCCGGTCCGGTGATGCGACCCAGCATGGAGATCTGCGACGCCGGAGTGTTCGGGATGTTCCAGAGCAGGTTGGCCGAGACCGAGGCCCAGGGCGGCGGGGGCGCCTGCCACTTTTCCTGAAGCTGCGCGAGCTTTCGGCTCTTGTCGCGCAAGACTTTCATCTTGCCGCTCTCCACATCGCCCTCGATGGCCTGGGCTTCGATGCTGGAGAACTCCGCCAAGTACTCCGAAAGCGCCTCGGAGCGCGCGGCCCAAAAGGAAAACCACGCGTCTTCGGCCGCTTCACGCTCGTCGGCGTCTACGTGCGTCGTCGGTGAGGGGGGCGCGTCGCCGCAAGGCTCGCCTGCGAGGTGAGCGCGCAGACTTGCGTTGCGACTGGGGTCCGACCAGAAGCGATCCCAGCGCCTCTGTGCGCGGTAGAGCTCTACCGACGTGCGGTAGATGGTAGGCAAGGCGCCGAGCGCGTTGCCTACGTAGACGTGCGCCTCCTGGCGTAGCTCGTGCAGAAGGGCTTCGAGGCCGGCGTTCTGCCCCAGAGCCTGGATGAAAGCGCCGATGGCGAAGAGGGACGTGTCGTCCATCTTCTCGCGCAGCTGGCGTGCGCGGCTCGGCGGGAAACGCGACGCGAGCCAGGGCTCGTAATCCGCGAAATCGAACTTGGGTTGGCCCACCAGGAAGGGGCCACGGCCGAAGCCGTCGAAACGCTTCAGGTGCGTATCCGTGGCTGCGAGCATCTGCTCGAACTCGGAGATGTTGGCAGCACCCGGAGCCACGAGACCCCAGCCGAAGACGGCGACGCGTTTCATACTTGAAAAACGAAGTTGGACTGGGCCAAGGGGCCTGGTCCGGACCGCGACTCTGCCAGTGGGCGGCGGGGAGTCAATCCGCCTTGGGGCAGTCTTGCTACCCGGGGGCGGCTGGTCCGAGACCGGCCCTGGTCCTGGCAGGCCCTTTTTGGAGTTTGCGTGGAGCGAAAGCGCTGGCTCTCGGCTCCCGGACCGTGAAACGGCAGCTCAAATCGGCTCTAGCCTTTGATTCGACGCCGGGCCACCTTGCCGTCCGGCACGGGCGCGACTGCCTTTTTGCGCTGCCGACGCGAGGTCCTTTGGATATATGAGCCGTCCTGGTCGGCGCCGCCGCCGACCGGCATTTTTGCGAGCGAGGAAGTTTCGACCGTGGCCGACGCCCTGCACAACCTGCACCCCATCAACGAATCCGCTGCGGGCATCAGCGGCATGTCCATCTACGTTCCTGCGCTGCGGGTGAGCCTCGAGCGCTGGTGCGAGTGGACGGGCAACCCCTGGCAGAAAGTGCAGAAGGTGGTCGGGCAGAGCTTCCGCGTCCCGGCCCCGTTCGAGAACGTCTACACCATGGCCGCCGGTGCGGTCCTGCGGCTGATTCTCGACTACCAAATCGACCCCAGCCAGGTTGGGTTTTTGGGCCTGGGTACGGAGTCGAGCACGGACAATGCGGCAGGAGCCGTGATTGTGCGCGGCATGGTCGATCGTGCGCTCGTCCAGCTCGGCCTTCCCCGGCTGGCCCGTAGCGTCGAGGTGCCGGAGTTCAAGCATGCCTGTCTCGGTGGCGTGTACGCACTGAAGAACGCCTTGCGCTACGTCAGCTGCGACGGGGTCGAGAAGCTCGCCATCGTGGTTGCCGCCGACGTTGCGGAGTACGAGCGTGGCAGTAGCGGCGAACAGACGCAGGGCGCCGGTGCAGTGGCCATGTTGATCCAGCGCCGGCCCACGATGCTCGCCATCGACCTGTCGCGGGCTGGATCGGCTTCCGACTATCGCGGCCCCGACTTCCGCAAGCCACTCTCGCGTCACTTCTCGGACGTGTATGCGGCGCGCACCAAGCGCATCAGCGACTTTCCGGTGTTCTCGGGACGCTACTCCACTCACGCGTACCTGGACGAAACGGCCATGGCCGTGGAGGCGATGCTCGAACGCATCAACGTCTCGGCGGGTACCTACTACCAGAGCGTGCGGGCGCTCTTTTTTCACCGGCCCTATCATCACATGCCCATCGCGGCGATGTCGTTCCTTTACGTGCGCGGACTGGCGCGCAGCGACCACCACCGGCCGGAACTCACCGAGCTCGCGGCAGAAGCCAGCGTCCCGGTCGAAGACATCCTGCGCGAGACATCGAGCACGCCCGATTTGTTCGTCCGCGTGCTCGCAGGAGAGGCCGAGGTCGACCCCTACCCCGCCACCGGCGCTGCGGCGGCCGCCTTGCGTAAGCGCCCCGAGTTCGCGCGCTTGCTCGCTGCCAAGATGAGCCTGGGGGATGAGCTCGTGCGCGACCTCGGTAACTTGTACAGCGCAGCGCTGCCTGCCTGGATGGCGGCGGGCTTTGCGTGCGCCGCGCGTGATCGGGTGGACCTGAATGGAGCTTCGCTGGTCATGGTCGGGTACGGGTCGGGCGATGCGGCGGAAGCCATTCCGATGGTCGCGGTGCCCGGCTGGGAGCAGGCCGCGTCGAGGATCGGATTCGAGCGCGCTCTCAGCGGGGCCATCGACCTCGATCAAGGCCAGTACGAGGCCTTGCACGACGGTGCTCCGGTACCCGACCTCGACCTGCGCCCTCACGACCAGTTCGCCATTTTGCGCGTGGGCGACAAGTACGAATCGGGGTTTCAGGACCTCGGGGTCGAGTACTACGGCTACGTGACCGGGTAGGCGCCCCCTCGCGCACCGGTGCCTGCCGGGGCTTGGCTTGGCTGGTCTCCATTGCTAAACGCGGCAGCATGAGTGGCCACTCGAAATGGGCGACTATCAAGCGTCAAAAGGGCGCCAATGACGCTGCTCGCGGCAAGGTGTTCACCAAGCTGATCAAGGAGATCACGACCGCCGCACGCATGGGCGGAGGAGATCCCGACGCCAATGCCCGCCTGCGCAAGGCCATTGCCGATGCCAAGGCCAAGCAGATGCCTGCGGACAACATCAAGCGCGCAGTCCAGCGGGGCACGGGCGAGCTCGATGGGGCCAATTACGAAGAGGTGCTCTACGAGGGGACGGGGCCTGGCGGCACGCTCTTCCTGGTCGAGGGCATGACGGACAATCGCAATCGCACCGCGCCCGAGCTGCGGCGGCTGTTCGAGAAGAACGGTGGCGCGCTCGGATCGAGCGGCACGGCTGGCTGGGCCTTCGATCGCGCCGGTACCATCGCTCTCGACAAGTCCAAGGTGACCGAAGATCGGCTGATGGAGGTCGCGCTCGAGGCCGGCGCCGAGGACTACCGGGACGATGGCGAGGGCTGGCTGGTCGTCACGCCGATCGAGGCCCTCTTCGACGTTTCCGGAGCTCTGGAACGAGCAGGGATCGCGGCCGGCGAGACCAGGCTTTCCTACTTGCCGAAGAACAAGAAGACCGTCACGGGCGCTGACGCCGAGGCCTGCATGAAGCTCGCCGACGCACTCGACGATCACGACGATGTTCAAGCGGTCTTCTTCGACTTCGACATCCCCGACGACGAGTTCGACCGTCTCGGCGGCTAACTGTGCCGAAGAGACATTTTTAGCCCCGGCTAGTCCGTCTGCTCGACGCGCGTTGGGCTCTCGAGCCGACGTTCGAGCCAGTCCACGATCTGGGCTGCCAGCGCCGACTTGCTCATTCGGGGCAGCTTGACGCAGTCGATGGGCGAGATGAGGAGCGCCTCGTTGTCGTCGCGCCCGAGTGATCGGCTGGCGCTATTGGCGACGACGAGATCCACTCGCTTGTTGATGAGCTTGCGGCGTCCCAGATTGACGAGCGCGTCCCCATCGGCCGTTTCCAGGGCAAAACCAATCAACACGGGTCGTAGCGAGCCGCGCAGTCGTCCGAGCTCGGCCAGGATGTCCGGGTTCGGCACCAAGCTCAGGTGGAGGCCCTCGGACGTGCGCTTCAGCTTCTCCGCGCTGACTGCCAATGGGCGGTAGTCGGAGACGGCGGCTGCCATGACGACGGCGTCCGCCCCATCGAGATTTTGGCCCAGCGCGTCCGCGATGGCAGCTTGCAGCTCGATGGCCGAGCGGATGGGCACGAGCTTGGCGCCCGTCGGGGCCGGTAGACTCACGGGTCCTGAAATCAGCGTGACCTGTGCGCCGCGCGACTGCAGGATCTCCGCGATGGCGTAGCCCATCTTGCCGGAGGAAACGTTGCTGAGGGTGCGCACCGGATCGATGGCCTCCACCGTCGGGCCAGCTGTCACGATCACGTGACGGCCGGTGAGCGAGCCAGGACCGTACAGCACGCGGGCCAGGCCGTGGACGATGTCCTCTGGCTCCTGAAAGCGTCCGACGCCGACCTCGCCCGAAGCAACTTCTCCACTGACCGGGCCGAAGAAATGCATTCCGCGCCGAAAGAGGGTCTTGGCGTTCTCGAGCGTGACGGGCGCACGCCACATGGCCGGGTGCATGGCTGGTGCCAGGCAAACGGGGGCAACCGTGGTGAGCGCAGTCGACGTGAGGAGATCGTCGGCTCGCCCCGTGGCCAAGCGGGCCATGCAGTCCGCGGTGACCGGCGCAATGAGTAGCGCATCGGCCCAGCGCGCGAGGTCGACGTGCAGCTCACCGGGCCCCTCCCAGAGGTCGGTGTGCACCGTGGCGCCGAGACCCGAAAAGGTACGGGCACCGACGAACTGTTGGGCGCTCTCCGTGAGCAAGACCCGCACCTGGGCTCCTGCCTTTTGCAGCAAACGCAGGAGCAGAACGGACTTGTAGGCAGCGATGCTGCCGGTCACGCCCAGCACGATCTGCTTGCCCAGAAGGGCCGCTTTTGCATCCGCCGACATCGGCTGTGTGTACCCCGAAACCCAGGCTGCGATCCACTTTCAGGGACCGCCGGGGGTCGGGCGAGGGCCCTGCATGCGGGGCCTGCCGTTCTTGCAGCGAAGCCAGCTCGGGAACCGCGTGCCGGCGTCGCAGCTGGCCTTGCCGAGTCCGCGCGCCGCCTCGAGCCGCGCGCCTCGCAGATCGGTGCCCGCGATCTTGGCATCGGTCAGGTCTGCCTCCGTGAAGTCGGCTTCGGCCAAGTAGGCCCGCCGCAGATCCGCGCCCGTCAAGAAGGCACCACGAAAGCGGGCGCCGCCTAGGTCAGCGCGGCCCAAGCGAGCCCCACGCAGGTCGACCTTGGAGAAGTCTCGGCGGCCGAGGCGCGCCAGGCGTTCGACAGCAGCTTCCTTCGCGGGCAGTGACTTGGCTTTGAGGTCTTCTTCCCAGCGCAGGCGCGAGAGCTGAATCGGCTGGGCCAGATAGACGAGCGCGGCGGCCGCCGCCCACGTCCCGAAACGAAACAGCCACGGACGTTTCTTGGGCGCGGGCAACATCCAGATACCGAGCCCGACGACGACGGAGACCGCAATCTGAGCGACTTCCATGTCGTCCACTCGACCAGGCGCAAGATAGAAGACGCCGAGCCCAGCAGTCCCGAGCACGAACGCCAAAACACCGAGGCCGCGCTGGAACGCGGGCGACACCAGAGGCGCCTGCGTCGGAGCCTGCGACTCGACGTCGGGCGAGGTCTGCATCGTGCCGCGCGTGGGCTGCGCGCCACTCTTGCGCAGTGCGGGCGCCTGGATGAGCGTCTCGCCGGTCTTGAGGCGACTCAGCGCGCCCGGACGCATGGACGCCTGCAATGTGGCGCTCGCGCCGTTCGCCTCGAAGTTGTGCAAGTCGTCGAGCAGGTCGTCGACGTATTGGTATCTGTCGGCCGGATCGCGGGCCAAGCAGCGCTTCACGATGTCGACCAGCACCGCCGGCGTCCCCTTGCGGTCCGCAATCAGCGGTGGGCTGCCGACGGGCGCAATGGGCTCGTGCCCCGTCAAGAGATAGTCCACGAGCTTGCCAAGCGCGTAGATGTCGGCCGTAGGACTGCGCATGCTCTGCCCGGCGAGCTCCTCGGGGGCGACGTAGCTGCCGTAGCCGGCCAAGTCGCTCCGCACGTCGGCGAGCGCAGGCAGGTCGACCATGTCGATCTCCCCGAGCACGGGCGTCAATCCGTCAATCAAGATGTTGTTCGGCTTCAGCGAGCGAACCTGGATGCCCTCGCGATGCAAGGCGGCCACCGTCTCGCAGATCGAGCGGAACATTTCGAGGCCACCTTGCATGGTGATGGCAACGTCGACGATGTTCGAGATGGCTCCGTTCTCGTAGTCGCGCACGGCGTATGCCGTGAGATCCGTGGCCACGCTGAAGAGCTCGGCCACGCGCAGCGGACCGCCCACCTGCGTCATGCCATACGTTCGACACAGGGCGCGCAGGCCGCGTTGGAACGCAGGCAGCTGCAGATCGGCGCCTTCGGCCTCGGGATCGAACACCTTCACCAGTACGGGGACGCCGTCCGCCGTCGTACCGCGAAAGGTGCGCTTCGTGGTGCCGCCCGGCAGCATTTCGCCGAGTACGACGCCCAGAAACTCGTCGCCGGTTTTCGGCATCGCGGCGGGCAGCGGCAGCTTCGGGGCGCTCGGCGCCTGGGGACGCAGTGACGAACGGGGCACCAAAGAGGGGCGGGCCTCGACGATGAGCGCATTCATGCGCTGCATGAAGCGCAGGGAAGCCGGGACTTCGTCGTCCAAGTCGGCCAGGCGCTGCCGAGTCTCCATCTCCTTGGCGCGCATCGATGGCACGATGCTGGACGACGGGGCGTACTCCGGCAGCGGCGACAGGATGATATCGGGCGCAGGAATGGCCAAGCCGGCCAGAGGCAGTGAATGTGGCAGCGGCTCGAGCGAGGCCGGCGCCTCCGCCGACGGTGGTGCGACCGAGGGCCCCGCGGAGGCGGCCGAGAGTGGAGGAGCGGGAGCCTCCGCAGGGCCGGGGCTTGCTGAGCGCCCTCGGCCGCTGCGTGGCAAGAGCGACTCCTGCTCGTTGACGATGGCGCCGCGGACGACCAGCCGCGCGATGTCTCGCATCCGCAGCTCCGAGCGACTGATGGCTCCTTTGTTCAGCCGCGCGCCGCTCATCGAGAGCGGATCACCTTGGACGCCTTGGATGCAGGTATCGCGCAGATCGGTGCCCGCCAGCACCGCGTCGTCGATGCGGGCTCCCGTTAGGTCAGCGTAGCGGAGATTGGCTTCCGTCAGGTCGGCGCCGCCGAGATCGCAGTCGCGCAGGTCTGCGCCTTCCAGGTTGGCGCGCGCGAGGCGCGCTCCCGCGAGCGAAGCATGCGCCAGGGTGGCGCCCGCGAGCTCTGCCCCCACGAGGTCAGCTCCCACCGCCTGTGCGCCCGTCAGATCTCGGCCCGCCAGGTCCACGTGCACGCGCTGGCCGCTGCGGCGAGCGGTCAGTGCACGGAAGAGTTCGCGTTGGGCATCGACGTCCATGAATCGTGAATGATATTGGCTCCTCCGCGGAATCTGAAATCGGGGTTGGCCGCGCCCTCACCTACATCGGACCCAGCCCGACGTGGGGCCGCGCGGCGCTGCGTGCGCGGGTGACCCGCCCTCGCTCGCCGCGGAGCTAGAGGCCGAGCGCGCGCCCGACCTGGAACACGAGCAAGCTCGCGACGTACGCGAGGCCCGTCATGTAGGTGAATAGGACGGCGGGCCAGCGCCAGCCCTGGGTCTCCCGCCGGACCACGGCCAGGGTGCTCATGCACTGGCAGGCGAAAGCAAAGAACACCATGAGCGAGAGTCCGACGGCCGGGGTGAACGTGGGGGTGCCGTCGGCTTTTCTCTCGGCCCGGATGCGCTCGCGAAGGGGAGCGACGTCTTCGTCATCGCCTCCCACTCCGTAGACCAGAGCCATCGTCGACACGAACACCTCGCGCGCCGCGAACGCGCCGATGATGCCAGTCGCGATCTTCCAGTCGAACCCGAGGGGCGCGACCACCGGCTCGAGCGCCTTGCCGAGCCGGGCTCCGTAGCTGTTTTCCAAGCTGCGCACCTCGGTCGCTACATCGGTGGCGCCGGCGGCTTCGGTGGGGCGCGGAAAGTAGAGGAGCCCCCACAAGAGGATGGTTGCCACCAGGATGACGGACCCGGCTTCGCGCAGAAAGTCACCAGCTCGCTCCCGCATCATGAGCAGGGTCGGGGCCAAGCGCGGGGCTCGGTAGGGGGGCAGCTCGAGCAGCAGCGGGACCGATCGCCCGCGCACCAGCGTCCGCCCGAGCACCCACGCCGCCAGCAGGCTGGCCACGACGCTGAGCAGGTACATCCCGAGCAAGAGCAACCCCTGGAGGGGCCAGGGCCCGCCGATGCCGACGGGGAAGATGGCCGCGATGATCAGCGAGTACACCGGGAGCCGCGCCGAACAAGTCATGAGCGGCACCACCATCATGGTGAGCAGTCGATCGCGCCGTCGCTCCAGCGTGCGCGTGGCCAAGATGGCGGGCACCGCACAGGCAAAGCCGCTCAACATCGGCACGAAGGCGCGCCCGTGGAGCCCGAGGCTCTGCATGATGCGGTCGACCAGATAGGCGACGCGGGCCATGTAGCCCGAGTCTTCCAAGAGGCCGATGAACAGGAAGAGCAGCAGGATCTGCGGCAAGAAGACGATCACGTTGCCGACGCCACCCAGGATGCCGTCGGCCAAGAGGTCTCGCATCACGCCAGCCGGCAGGGCATCCGTCACCGCAGCCTGCAAACTGCCGATCAGCCACTCGATGGCGGAGATCGCCGGGTCTGCCCAGGCAAAGAGCGCCTGGAACACGATGCACATCGTGAGCGTGAAGGTCGCAAACCCCCATACCGGGTGCAAAAGAATGCGGTCCACACGCTCGGTCGCCTGAATGCGCTGAACGGGAGGACGGTCGCCCAGCTCCACGAGCAGCTCGTCGATGGCCGCGTAGCGCGCCTCTGCGAGCGCGAGGTCGATGTCCCGTCCTTCGGCCTGGACCTCCTGCGTCGCTTGGCGAAGCGACGTGGGCACGCCGGTCCATTCGTCGTCTGCCTCGAGTGTTCCGAGAGCCCAGAAGCCGAGGGCACGCGTTCGTTCGACGTCGCCTTTCCACTCCGGAGGTAGTGCCTCTGCCACGCGGTCGGCGTCCCGACGCAGGCCCGCGTCGTACTTGACGTGGAGGCGCGGGGTCGGCCGCCGACCGTCGGCGAGCACTCGCTCGAGCGCCAGCACGAGCTCGGCCAGACCGTGACCGCTGCGGCCGTTGGTGGCCACGACGGGTGCCCCCAGCCGTTCGCCCAAGCGGGCCGGCAAGTCTGCGGGCGCATGCGCCTCGTCGGCCATGTTGAGTGCCACGACGAGCGGCACGCGCAGCTCGAGCAGCTGCACCAAGAGGTAGAGGCACCGGGCCAGCTGGCCCGCGTCGAGCACGACCAGAAGGGCGTCCGGGCGCCCCAGGTCGGGGCGGCCCACGACCTCCCAGAAGGTCAGCTGCTCTTCCTCCGATCGAGCCGACAGTGAGTAGGTCCCGGGCGCGTCGACGAGGTCGATGGGCCTGCCTGTCGCGCTCGAGCGGACGCGGCCGACGCGGCGCTCGACCGTGACCCCGGGATAGTTGCCGACGCGCGCGCGGAGCCCGGTGAGATGGTTGAAGATCGACGTCTTACCGACGTTCGGATTCCCCAGGAGGACAACGCGGCTCGCGGCCGCGTTGGGCGCGGGACGGGCATCGCTTGGGGCCTCGCTCACTCTTCACCTCGGAGCAAGGTGACGAGGCGCGCATCGTCTCGGCGCAGGGAGAGTCGATAGCCACGCACCAAGACTTCAATCGGGTCGCCGAGGGGCGCGACGCGCAAGACTTCGACTTGGATTCCGGGCGTGAGGCCGAGCTCCAGCAGGCGGCGCCTGAAGGCGCGCGCGCCTTCTACGCGGCTCACGGTACCGCTTCCACCAACCGGAAGCTCTCCGAGGGTCACGGAGCCCTTCTAGCAAACTGAAAACGACATTCAAATTCGTCTAGCGGCAAGCGGCAGCGGAATCAGGCCCGGGGCGCGGGCACGACTGCGTCGCGCGTGCCGAGCAGCTGCCCCACGACCTCACGCAGGAGCTCGGGCTGCACCGGCTTTTCCAAGATGCGGTTGGGCAGCGTCTCGAGCACCGCGTGGAAGCTGTCGGCCACGGCGCCCCCGGTCACGAAGATGAACCGAGGTCCCATATCGGGCGCGACCTGGACCGTCTGCTGGAAAAGCTCGATGCCGTTCATTTCGGGCATCGCCAAGTCGCAGAGGACGAGGTCGAACGGGCCCGAGTGTTGGATGAGATCCAAGGCTTCGTGCCCGCCACCGGCCGTCTCGACGTCATGGTCGGCCTTCAAGAGGCGCGACAGCGCGCGGACGATGAGTGGCTCGTTGTCGACGATGAGGACCCGTGTGCGGCGGCCGGGACGGAGCGGCGTCAAGCTGGCCAGGAGCGGCTTCCTGGACGAATCCTTGAGCGGGAGCCGCACGGTGGTCACCGTGCCGACGTCAGGCACGACGTGGACCTCGAGGCTGCCGTGGAGGGAGGCAGCCAGATCTTTGCACATGTCCAGGGTGGCCCCTACGTCGAGCGCCGGTTGCCCCGCCGAAGGCGCCAGACTGCCCGCCTCTTCCAGTCCCGCTACGGCTTGGCCGTTGTCGGATACGGCGACCACGACCCAACCGTCCTCGGTGCGGCTGCGCACGTCGATGCGGAAGCGTTGAGGGCTGCCGCCCTCGAGTGATTGTGCCCGCGAGACGATCAGACTGAGAAAGAGCTGGGTCAGGCGAGCCGTGTTTCCGAGTACGAAGCCGGTTGCTTCCAAGTCGGCGCGCAAGCGGGCCCGCAAGAGCACCTCACTTTCCGCCATGTGCAGTGCAGCCTCGAGCGCGGTGTGAACATCCACCGGACAGAAAGCCGTGTCCTGTTCGATCAGCGAGCGGAGGTCCTTGATGAGCTGGCTCGCCTTGCCGGCGCCGACATGGGCTTCGCCGAGTGCCTCCAGCACGGGCAGGAGCAGGCCGCGTAGGGTGCGCGGATCGTCCACCTGCATCGACGAGCCTTCATCGAGCAGTGCCGAGATGTACCTCAGTCGTTCGGCCGAATATGTGACGTTCGAGGCGATGTAAGCCAGAGGATTGTTGACGGCTTGGGCGGCGCTCGACGCCAGTTGAGTGATGGATCCGAGGCGCTCGGTCTCGGAAATTCGGCCCGAGGGTGGCTCCGACGGAGCAGCCGGGTGGCCGCTCTGTGACGTTCGTACGAAGGTCACGAGCGCGAGCGTCTCCTGGTCGACCAAGAAGGTCCTGCGCGTGACGGTCATTGCCTCGATGTCCTTGTCACCGCAGTGGAGATCCATCGCCGCGCTCGTGACCTCGCTGGCTGTTTTTCCTTCCAGTAGCCAGAGCAGGAGGTCCTTCTTGGCGCGTTCGCCGACGACCCTCGCTTCGAGCGTGCCGCTCAAGCTGCGCCCCGCTAGCCGATTGGCGTCCACGAGTCCGAAGAGCTCCGCGCAGGGAGCGTTGGCGTAGGAGATGCGGTCTCCGCGCGCCACCAGCACCGGGACGGGGAGGGCGTCCACGACCGAGGTGTAGGTCGGTCGTGGACCAGTCGAGCTGCCCTTCGACTCCGCTAGCGGTGCTCCCGTGCGCGCCGCCACGCTGAGTAGCGCACTTTCCCTTTCCTTGGTCCCGTCCCCCACGATCCGCGACCCTGCCCAATCCGCTCTCGGGCGGCAACGAGCATTTCCGACAGGGCCGCATCGGCGATTTTTCGGCTGCAATGTGCTGAAATCGTTCTCGCTCCGGCTGGGGCATGGGGGGCGGTGTAGGCCAGAAGGCTGCTACTCTGCCCGAATGTCTCTGACCGTCCTTGCGCGCCGGCCGGCGCAGCTAGCGCTTCTGATGTCGCTACTTGCTGGGGCCTCGGCGAGTGCGAGTGCCTGCGGCACCGCGAGCGATGACAGCGGCACCACGGGCGGCGCATCGAGCGGCGGCCAGACGGGAAGTGGGGGATCGGTCTGGCTGGGAGGAGCCGCGGGAGACGGCGCGGACTACGAGCCCAGCTACGGGCGCTTCGGGGAGCCAGCGGCGACCTTCACGCTTCCGTCGTCCGGCGGCGATCCGCCGAGTCTCAGCTATGCCGATGTGCAGGCGAGCTTCCCGGAGGTCGATTGGTCTGCGCTCGACCGGCTCTACCTTCCGGCCGGGACCTACCAGCGGATTCAGCTCGGCAACTTGCCCGACCGTGCTCCCGAGCGGCCGCTCGTCATCACGAACCTCGGCGGTCAGGTGAAAGCAGGCGGCTTCGATGCGGGGCACCCCATGGTGATAGGAGGAGGCACGAACTGGGTGCTCACAGGTCGCTACGATCCAGTGTCGCAAACGGGTGACGCGGCCTTCGTTGGGCATGCCGAAGGCGCCTTTGCAGGCAGCCAAGGCAGCTACGGCATCCTTCTGGACGATGCGTTTTCGCGTGAGGGTGCGTCGGGCTTGGCGATCGGAGGGTTCGCCTCCGCCTTCGAGGTGGACATGATCGAGATCGCTCGCGCCGAGTTTGCCGGCATGCTGGTGAAGACCGACGATCAAGGCGACGCCCTCATGGCGGACGTCCGCCTGCATGATCTGTACGTGCACGACGTGGGCTCCGAAGGCCTGTACCTGGGCAGCACACAGGCGCAGCCGCAGCATGCTTTCGAACGACTCCGCATCTACGATAGCCGCTTCCTCCGCACCGGGACCGAAGCATTGCAGGTGGGCCAGCTGGGTGACGACTGTGAGATTCACCACAACGTGCTCGGCCCGGGGGCTATCCGCTGGCGCTCTGCGTTCGCCGACTACCAGAACGGCAACGTGCAGTTCGGTCAGCGCTACGGCAGCTCGAGCTTCCATCACAACCTCGTCATCGGGACGGGAGATTTGTTCGTCGAGTTCTTTCCGCAGCCGGTGCCCGGCGACGAGCATGGCGCGGCGGACGAGGTCGTTTTTGCGGACAACTACTTCGCCGACAGCTCGCTATCCGGAGTCTATACGCACGCGGATGCGAACTCGGTGACGGTGCGCTTCGAACGCAACGTCTTTCGCGGGTTTTCGTTCGACTACGACGAGGTGTACCCCGATCAGAGCGAGCCGGAGGCCATCTTCGCCGTGGGCTCGAACACGGAGAATCCCCACGTTCTGCGCGACAATCGACACGATTCTCCGTACCTCTTCATCCAATGGATTTTCGACAGCGTGACCGAAGAGAACAACGTGCCGGGCAGCGTTCCGCGTCCCCTCTTTCGAGATTTCACGCTGCCCGAGATCGAAGAAGACTTTCGCCGCGTCGAGTGGTGGACGGACGTCGTGACGAGGCACCCGGACATGCCGGCACGCACGTACGACGCAGGTGATTTCGTCATGCACGGCGGGCGGCTCTACGAGGCGCTCAGGTCGAGCACTGGCGCCGTTCCGAGCGAGCATCCGGAGGATTGGGAGGATTTGGGTCTGCCCCCGGACGACGTGCGCTTGGCGCCAGGGTCGCCTCATGGGGGCTTGGGCGTGCGGTGGCCGCCCGAGTAGCGCCCGGGTCAGACTTCGCGCTTGGCGAAATCGCGTTTGTAGATGCGCAAGAGCGCCACCAAAAGGGTCACGAACAGCGGGCCTAGGAGCAATCCCACGGCGCCAAACGCCGCGATCCCGCCGAGTAGGGCGAAAAAGACGATGCCACCGTGCATGTGCATGCCGCGCCGGACGAGGAGCGGCTTGACCAAGTTGTCCACGAGGCCCACCGGCGCGACCCACAGGGCGAGCACGAGCGCGCCCCAGCCCTTGCCGATGGCCAGCAGGAGGAGCGAAGCGATGAGGCATGCGCCGCCCGCTCCCACGGCTGGAATGAAGGCGATGAAGAACGTCACGATGCCGAAGAAGAACGGGTGGGGGACGCCCGTGATGAGATAGCCAGCCAGGGCGACGAGGGCCTGGACGCCCGCCGTCACGACCGACGACACCAACACAGCCGTCGATACGCGACGAAACTCGCTCAGGAGCTCACCCAGCTGACCAGGCATCAGAGGGGAGTTCGCCTCCAGCCACGCCACCAGCGACTTGCCCTCGACCAGGAACATGAAGAGCGCAATCAGACTGAGGGTCGCTTGCACGATCATCGACCCAGTCTTGGCCAAGGTGCGGCTCATGAATCCGGCGACCTGACCTCCGAACGCGCCCGCGCGGCGCTTGAGCTCGGCGTCGACGTTCTCCGGATCGGGAACCAGCATCGTGATGAGCTGTCGCGTGGTGCCGCGGATCGAATGCGGTAGCTTGTCGATGAGCGCCGTCATCCCGTCGCTTTGCACCGTGTCGATGACGAAGTTGGCGCCTTTGACGACCTCGGTCACGACCACGGCGCCCAGGCCGCCGATCGGCAGGAGCAGGAGGAGGAGGACACCCACGGTGAGGATCGCAGCACTCAAGTTGGCCTTGCCCCCGAGCTTGCGGGTGAGGCGCACGTGCAGCGGATGCAGGGTGGCGGCGAGCACCGCAGCGAAAACGAGCCCAGCTCCGAAGGGGAGGATGATGGTGAACACCAACCCCAGAGCGAGCAGGATCAGTACGATGAACACGCGCTCGGCGCCGGCTTTGGAACTCACTTTGCCCATCATAGCCAAAGGAGCGAGCGAGCCACGTGGTTCGATTGCGAGTCGTCGAGCGGTGAGTAATTGACAAGCCGCGGCCGCGCGAGCTCCGTCGCGTTCGGGGGGGGCCGAGGCGGACGCGCTCGCGTCACGCTGGCAGCTCGGTCCCCGCCGTGCTCCTTTTTCAGGGCCCCGCTCGCGGCGACCGCACGGGCAAGCGGTCGCTACTCGGCACCGTACGGCAGCGGGACCAGAGAATTTACGTACTCTTCGAGGTTCGTCCAGCCGTCGCCATTGCGATCGCCGTTGCGATCCTCCGGGTCCGCCGGGTCGAGGCCCACCGCGGTCTCCCACGCATCGGCCATCCCGTCTCGATCGACGTCGGCTGGCGCGCTGCCGCTCGGCACGTCGCCGACGACGCCAGGCAGACCCAAGCTGGCTTCGTCGCTGATGGTGGCGCCGTCCTGCCCGAGCGAGTCGAGCTCCGCCATCACGTAGTCGTCGACGGCGTCCCGCCACAGCGAGGCACCGGCGTGCTCACGCACGTAGTCGAATGCGTTTGCGGCCGCCATCACGGGCACTTCGGGGAGCTCGACCAGCGGCTCGGTGAGCCAGGTGACGCTGCCGAAGTCGCCCTGGCCGAGCAGGCGCCCGTCGAGGACGCCGTTCTTGTTGCTGTCGTACCAATTGTCGACGGCGACCAGGTTGTACGAGGGCGTCGGACTGCTCAGCGTTCCGCCGTCCGTCTCTGGTCCTGGGATGAGATGACTGCCCACCATGTAGCCGTCGGAACGGCCGCTCGTGTCGCCCAAGATGTAGCCCGAGACGACCCAGTTGTAGACGACGTTGTTGACGAACTGCAGGGTGCCTTGCGCTTTGGGATTGCGCGAGTTGTTGTCGATGTAGAGCGAGCGAATGATCGAGGTTCCGCTCGTGTTCACGATGCCGCCGGTGCTGTGGGTCTGCAGACCTTGAGCCACGATCGAGTCTTGCAGGGTCAGGTTCTCGAGCACGGCGCCGCTCTCGCGGTTCAGGTCGAAGTTGCCGTCGCGTCCCCAGCTGAGCGAGCAGTGGTCCCAGATGACGTCGTGGCCGTTGGCCATGGTCACCGTGTCTTTGCCAGATTCGCCGATCTTCCCCATCCGGAAGCGCACGTAGCGCACGATGGTGTGGTTGGCGGCCGAAAAAGAGGTGCCATCGCCGTAGAGCGTGATGCCGCCGCCCGGAGCGGTTTGGCCCGCGATGGTCTGGTTGTTCTTGAAGACCAAGCGCGACTCGAGGTGGATGACACCCCCTACCTCGAACACCACCGTGCGGTTCGGCTGACTGATCGCGTCGCGAAGCGAGCCTGGGCCGGAGTCGTTCAAGTTCGTGACGTGGTAGACGTCGCCCCCGCGCGCGCCCGTGGCGTGGCGACCGAAGCCTTGCGCGCCCGGGAACGCGCCGAACTCGAACACGGGTCCGGCTCCTCCGCTCCCGTCGACCCCGCCGGATCCACTCGCCGCGCCTCCGGTTGCGCTGCTGCCGCCGCTGGCCCCGCCGGATCCACTCGTCGCTCCGCCTCCACTGCTCCCTCCGGCGCCGCTGCCGCCGCTGGAAGCGGCCGCTCCACCGCTGTCACTCGAAGCTGCCCCTCCGCTGGTGGCGCCGCCCGTCGCTTGGCCTCCGGTCGCGGCGAGACCGCCCGTCCCGAGTGACCCGCCCGCGCCGGGAGCGCCACCGGCGCCCGCCGCAGGGTCGCCCGCGTCCGAGCAGCTGGCGAGCGCAAGCAGGCCGAGCGCCCCGAGCGCGTGTGGAACTTTCGAACATCGGAAGAAGAAGGACGAAGTCATGGTCGCACGGCGCTCGAGGGCTGCTCGCGCAGCAAGCAGTGACCGAGCAGGTTCTGCTTGGATGCGCGACTCCGCGTGATCGATCACGGCTCGGTCTGCATCGAGCGGGACACGGGGTTTCGGACCCCGTCGCGGCGGCTTCGGTTGCTTTCTTGGCGGGTCGAGCGAAGGCCGAACAACAGAACGGTATGATTCGCTCTCTTCGCATCTGGTTCTTCGGGTCGACGCTCGCTGTCGTCCTGGGTGCGGCCTGCTCGGATCCAACGGACCTGGGGAATGCGGGCTCGGGTGGCGGGCCCGGGGGCGGGGGCGTGCCGAGTGGCGGTGCGGCGGCGCAAGCGGGCGGGACGAGCGGAGGGGGCGCAAGCGGCGTGGCGAGCGGGGGCGCGCCGATGGTGAGCGCCGGTGGCGCAGTCGGTGGGGGCGCAGGCGGCGGGCTCGGCTCCGGGGGGCTCGACAGTGCAGCTGGCGGACACTCTGGAACCGGAGGTGACGGAGCGGGCGGAACTGGCAGCGGTGGCTCCGGCAGCGGTGGCTCCGGGCAGTCCCCCGCGCTGGGCGTCGTCGGTACGCCGATTGGATTCGCCAGCGATAACGGCGGCACGACGGGCGGTGTCGCTGGTGACGTGGTCACGGTCAGCAGCTTGGACGAGCTCAGAACGTATGCAGGCGCGAGCGATCCGTATGTGATTCTGATCGATGGCACGATCTCGGCCGGGGCGACCGGAGCGAAGATCGACGTCGGATCGAACAAGTCGCTCGTGGGGCTGGGTGAGGGAGCGTTCCTGGAGGGCGTGGGCCTCTCGATCAGCAGCGAAAATAACGTAATCCTGCAGAATTTGAAGATCACGCTGGTGGGCGTGGGGGAGCCCACGAGTGTGAATGGCGGCGACGCCATCGCGATCAACGGGACGAGCAGGAACGTCTGGATCGACCACTCCGAGATCTACTCGGAGGATCCGAGCGTGCAGACCAACATCGACAAGTACGACGGCCTGATCGACATTCGCGACCAGACGGGGTTCATCACGGTTTCGTGGAACTACATTCACGACCATCACAAGGGCTGCTTGGTGGGCGCCGCAGACAGTGACCTCTACGAGGATCGCAAGGTCACGTACCACCACAACCATTTCGAGCGCGTCGTGAAGCGCATGCCCATGTACCGCGGCGCAGTGGGGCATTTCTTCAACAACTACGTGCATGGCGTGCCGACGACGGAGGCCAGTTTTCTCTTGATGAACACGTGCCTGCGAATCGAGCGCAACGTGTACGAGAACGTGAAGTACTCCATCTACACGCAATCGTCGGGCACCAAGGGCAGCGCCGAGCGCATCGACAACAGCGAAAGCCAATCGCGCGCCTATCCACCGTCTTGCGTTTCGGACATCCCTTACGACTACGACAGCGTGCTTCTGGACACTGACGAGGTGAAGGCCCGCGTCACGTCTGGTGCAGGTGTCGGCCAATTGGCGCAGTCGCTCTAGCTGAAGAAAGGTGGCGGGTCCGACTGGGCTCGCACAACGAAGGTGCACATGAAGCCGCTCTCTACTTGGTCTCCGTCGGTCTTGCTCTTTCTGGTGGCCTGTGGCTCCGGCGGGGGCGGCGATACCGGCGGTAGTGGAGGCAGCGGAGCCAGCGGCGGAGCTCCGTCGGGGACGGGTGGCACCAGCGCTGCGACGGGCGGGAGCACCGCCTCCGGAGGCGCGCCGAGCAGCGGGGGTGCGGCGCCGAGCTCGGGCGGAGCCGCGAGCGACGGGTCGGGCGGGGTTGTCGGCAGCGGCGGTGCTGCGCAGCCCGTCGACTGCTCGGGGATCACGACCGCCGGTCATGAGCTCTGCATGGCCAGCGAGACGACGTGCGAGGCCGTGTTCACGAACGGCGCTGGCTGCACGGACGTGTGCGCGGCGGCGGGCCTGTCTTGCGTGAGCGCGCTCGAGAACGTCGACGGCGAGTGCGCGGGTGACGCCGCGCTGCCGGCTCTCGGCTGCGACTCGGGCCATCAGTCGGATTTCTGCGTGTGCGGCGGGCCTGGCTCCGGCACGGGCGGTGCGCCGGGGACTGGTGGCAGCGCGGGGAGCGGAGGTGTCGGCAGCGGTGGTGCTGCCAGTGGCGGCGCTGGCAGCGGGGGCAGCGACTCAGGGCCTGGCCAGATCAGCTTGACCGACTCCGTGCCGGGATTCGCCAGTGTCGAAGGAGGCACGACGGGCGGAGGCACGGATTTGGCCTCGGCCCTGGTGGTCAGCACCATGGATGAGCTGCAGGATGCCGCAGAAGACGCCGGAGCGGCCATCATTCTGGTCGAGCCAGGCACCTACGCGGGCACGCTGCGCGTGACGTCGGACAAGACCATCGTTGGCGTCGAGCCGGGCGTTCTGATCCAGGGCAACATCTCCATCTCGGGCGATGACGTGTCCAACGTGATCGTGCGAAACCTGGCCGTGCGCGGCAACCACTGCGAGACGTACGACGAGTGCCGAGCCGGAGCAGACGCCGTCTACATGGGCAACGGTGCGCACCACATCTGGCTCGACCATTTGGATATTTCAGACGGCCAAGACGGCAACTGCGACGCCACGCAGGGCGCTGATTACATCACGGTGTCGTGGACCAAGTTCTACTACACCTATGACAAGGAGCACCGCTTTTCGAATCTGATTGCCGGTAGCGATAGCGAGCCGGACAGCGTGGGCAAGCTGCACATCACGTACATGAACAGCCACTGGGGCGAGCGCGTGGACACACGCCAGCCGCGCGGTCGCTTCGGCAACATTCACATGCTCAACAACTATCACAACACCGGGGGCGGCCAGATTCACGGGGTCGGCAAGGACATGGCCCTGATTGCGGAGAACTGCTTCTACGACGAAGACGGCCAAACCATCTGGACCGACATGGGCAGCCCGCGCGGCTGGAAGGGCGTGGGCAACGAAGGCACCGGTAGCGACTTGAACGCGACGCGCGGCAGCGTCTTCACGATTCCCTATAGCTACACCGCGCTGCCCGCTTCGGCGGTGGTCGATGCCGTGACCGCGCTCGAGTGCGGGGCCGGCAACACATGCGACCTTCAGCGCTGAGCTTTGCGCTTGCCGGACTTCTTCCGGCTTTTCTCGGCGCGCTCTGGGAAGAGCCCCACTTGGTCGAGGCGCGCCCGGAGCTGGGCGAGCCGCCGGTGCGCCTCCTCCGACGGGTGCTGGCGGAAGAACATGGCCATCGGAGAAATCGGGTAGATTTCAGGGCGAAAGGCGCCAGTAGACGGGCTGAAGCGGCCGAACGCGACCAAGAGGTAGACGAGCGCGGCGGCCGGCCCCCAAAAGAGGGACCAGCGGGGTGGGGCGGTACGCGGGGAGCCCGAAGGCGCGCTCATGGCGGGCTTGCCTCGAATGCGGGCCCACGTCTCGCGAAAGGGCGGAGCGTAGGGTGAGCAGACGAGCACGAGGAGCACGATGATGCACATCTGATGAAAGTGGATCATCATCGTGTGCAAGATCATGACGTGCATGAGGGTCAGCGCGAGGGCCCACGGGCGCTGCAGATGACGGAAGAAGACGGCGGGGAGGGCACCGAGCTCCAAGCCGAACGCCAGCCACTGCGAGAGGCACGACAAGAGCGGCTGCTGTACGAAGAAGCTGCCGAGGAGGGTCGTCTTGGAGCGCTCCCAGTTGCCGGAGATCGTCAATGGCAGGGCGTCCGGATGAAACCAGGTGACGCCGTCTGGCGCATCGTAGAAGGTGCCGAGGAGCTTGCAGATGCCCGCGCTCGTGTAGAGCGTCATCACCAGGACCTGGACTCCGAAGAAGCTCGCCGCGAATCGACGCTGCGCTGCCGCGCCGCGCGGGCTACTGGGCAGGACGCAGAAGCCAATCGCCGCCCACAGCGCCGCGTGATGGCCGTGCTCGATCTTGCCCTTGATGTCGTAGGTGATGGCCGTCGCCGTCAGCAGCGAGGCCGCCGTCACGATGCGGAGCCAGCGCCAACCTGGGTTCACGCAGAGCAAGAGGGAGCCCACGAGTACCAGCGCGCAGGCGACCACGCGCACCCCGTTCCAGGAATCCGTGGGAAACAGACTCGCGAGTTCGATGTGCACTTGCGGCCGCGTGGCCGCAGCTGACGTCCACGCCTTCGACGCGCTGCTCGACATCGTGAACGAAGCGAAGAAGAGGTAGGCGTAGAACGCGCGCATCACCGTGACGATGCGTTCGGTCTGGCGCTCGAGGGGCCACGCAGAGGTGGGCAGAACGAGTGCCCGGATGTGCCGTTCCCAGCGTGAAATCCACGACCTTGCGCGATCGATCAGGTGCCCCACCGGCCCCCAATAGCAGGAGCTTCGTCGAAACACCCCGCCGAAGCGCTTCAGCGCAGCCGGCCCAGGGTGGTGGCCCGAGCGTGCCCCCCGGGGTCGGTCGCGAAGTCAGCGACGAACGCGACCGCAACCAGCCTCGGCCGGGCGGTCGCCGCGCGGTTTGGGAGGCGGACTCGATCGGGGTAGGTTCGACCCTGGGGGACGATGACCGAACGGATCTTTCGACCGGAAGGGCGGCGCGTGGCGCTTCAGTTGGCAGTGGTGGTGCCCGTCGGCGCCGTGCTGCTGTGGTTGGCACCGGACTCGGCACCGGTCGTCATCGCCGTGCTCACGGTGCAGGCCGTGCTTGCACTGCCCGAGCGGCTCTACGTGAGCGATGGGATGCTCTCCGGGGCGCGGCCATCACGTGCCAAGGTGAGATTCTCCGTCGCAGACGTGGATCTGGAACGCACCTTCGGTCGTCGCTCGTCTCTCGCGGACGCCTTTCTCGGTCAGCGCATTTGGTCCACGCGCGGGCAATCCTTGCGAGTGCCCGCGCTGCTCTCGCTCCGCGACCAGGAAGACCTCCGCGCGCTCCTGCACTCGGGCGCGCAGGCAGGACTCGATGGGGAGCCGCGCGCGACGGCGGAGGTCACCTGACGCGTCCGAGCGCTCGTCAGTCCGCTGTCTCGAGCGCGATGGGGATCACTGCAGCGCGAGTGAGCGCGCCGAGCTCTCCTGTGATGGCGCCGCCATCGCGCCTTTGGAGCACCATTCGCTCCACCGTGCCGCTTGGAAGCGCTCGCACCTGATAGGCAGAAATCACTACCCCGAGCGCAAAAAGTGCCCTGTGCAAACGTCCGACGACAGGGGAACGCCCGCCGCGTCCTACCTCCACCGCCGTGAGCTCCGTGCCGTTTTCGATGAATTGAACGCTGGTTCCTGCTTCCACGATGTGTTCGCCCTCTCCAGTGTGCGGGGGTGCACCTCAGATGGTCACGCTACCGTCTCGTGTCAACCGGCGGCCGAGCGATGTCATTCCACCGTCACCCGGGTGAGCACCAGCTGGGCCACAGCGTGCGTGTCGGCCTCCGGCGCTCCGGGAGCTCCGCAGCTCCGGAGCGAGCACGTCCGCGTACACCTGCCCGGCGCGCCGTGTTCTCCTGTGGCCCCCTCCGGGGTCGAACCGGAACGCCCTTGCGGGCAGCGGATTTTAAGTCCGCCGCGTCTGCCTGTTTCGCCAGGGGGCCTCCGAGCTCTCGGGCTTTTTACACTAATCGGGTTTCGCTATAGGGCCAGCACGTGGAAGGATTCGAGGTTCCAGCAAGGGTCCTGTGCATTGGTGGCACGGATCCGACGGGCGCGGCGGGCCTGCTGCTCGACCAGCGCGTGCTGGCCGCCTTGGGGGTGCACGGCGCGGGAGTGGTGACGGCGGTCACCGTCCAGACGAGTCGAGGCGTGACGGACATCGTGCCGATGCCAGCGAGCGTGGTCGGCGCTCAGATCGACGCTGCGCTCGAGGAGCTCGGCGTGCTCACGATCAAGACGGGGATGCTGGCGTCGATCGACGTCGTGCTCGCCGTGGCGAACCGAGTGCGCCGTGTGGGATCGCAAGGGCGACTCGTCATCGACCCGGTGCTCGGTGCATCGAGCGGGCGTTCGCTTTTGTCGGAAGACGGGCGGCGTGCGCTTCTGTCGGAGCTCGTCCCGCTCGCGGCGCTCGTCACGCCCAATCGCCTGGAAGCCGAGGCGCTCACTGGCGTGTCCATTCGCGACGTCGGGGATATGGGCCTTGCAGCCGATCACCTTCTCGCTGCGGGAGCCGCGGCGGTTCTGATCAAGGGCGGGCATCTCGACGACACGAGCGAAAGTGTGGTCGACCTCTTGCGCACAGCGGATGGCGATCAACACCTGTGCGAAAGGCCGCGGGTTCTCGGTCCGGGCTTTCGTGGGTCCGGCTGTTTCTTGAGCACGGCGATCGCGGCGCTCTTGGCCGAGGGCACATCGTTGGTCTCCGCCGTCGAGGGCGCCCGGAGTCAACTCGACCTGGCCATGCGCCACGCTCGAGCGACCTCGCCACCTTCAGCGCTGCCCCTCTTGCTCACGCCGCGCCCGACCGGGCTCATCGCAGGTCGCGCCGAAGCGCAAGCCTGAGTCCGCGACGTCCGCGCACCGCACTGCAGCCTGCGCCGCACCCCGCCCACGCACAGCGCCTGCGGAGTTACGCCCACGCGCTGCCGTGCGTTCGCCGCCGGACCTTCGTCGCGTGGTGATGGTCTTGCCTGATTTTTCCAGGGGCGGGGGGCTCGATGCAAGAATCCCGGCCCCCCCCCTCTATCAAAGCGCTCAGACAAAAGCATCGGCAAATACTTTGGCCGTGTGTCTTTTGTTTGTGAGCGTTCGGCCGTTGGCTCGGTCTGACAAACGCATCACACCAAACAAGCTTGGCCGAACGGTCAGCCGCGCTTTGAACGGGATGTTTCGCGTGCGTCGAGCAATGAGTGTTCGAGCCTGGATCTCATCGCGTCGTCGAAATCGTCAGCGGCCCCGACGATCTTCATGAAGGTCTGCGAGAGTGCCTGGCAATGTGGCGACGGACGCCATCGCAGTGCCGCGACGGGTGGGGTGCGCAGCGATGTTTGGGAAACCGCCCGGGAGGGAATGAACAATGATGAAGAGGATAGAATGGTTCGGCCATCGCGCGCGCGACGGTCGAGGTCGCTCGCAGCGATCAAAAGCAACTTCGAGAGCGGTCCTGCTGGCCGGCCTGTCGGCGTTCGCCTGCAGTACGGAGTCAGGTAGCGAGCTCGATCACGCCCAGAAGGAAGGCGCAGCCACCGTGGCGGCCCCAGCCGTGATTGCCGCCAAGCCGGCCGCGAAGAAGGAGTCGCTTTCCGCCTCGGCACCGGACGCAGCCAGAACTGCCGATGGTCGTCGTCGGGTTTGGGTGATGATGCGTGCCCACGCCCCTCTGGCCAGCGTTTCCGTCAAGAAGCCCTGGAAGCAGCGCGGCGCCGACGTCCACAAGAGCTTGCGCGACACGGCGCAGACGTCCCAGAGCTCGCTCCTCGGCTGGCTCAAGCAGAACAAGGTCGAGCATCAATCGTTCTGGGCCGTGAATACCATTCAGGTCACGGCTGATGACGCCACCATCCAGGCGATTCAGAAGCGCTCGGACGTCGAGCGCGTGATTGATGGCTTCCGCGCCAACGTTCCCAAGCCCGACCCCAAGGCGACCCAGGCCCGTATCCAGGAGATCGAGTGGAACATCCAGCAGGTGCGCGCTCCCGAGGCTTGGGCCGACTTCGGCATCCGCGGCGAGGATGTGGTCGTCGCGACGATCGATACCGGCGCGGAGTACTCGCATCCGGCCCTTCTCAACTCCTACCGCGGTCTGGATGCGAGCGGCGCGATCGACCATGCCTATAACTGGCACGATCCGAGCCAGGTGTGTGGATCGCCTTCGCTGGTGCCTTGCGACAATGCCGGCCACGGCACGCACACCATGGGCACGATCGCCGGCGATGACGGCGTCGAGAACCAGATCGGCGTGGCTCCTGGAGTGAAATGGATCACCGCCAAGGGGTGCGAGGATTTCTCGTGCTCGGATTCGGCTCTCTTGAGCTCCGCGCAGTGGATGCTCGCGCCCACCGATCTGAACGGACTGAATCCCGACTCGAGCAAGCGCCCTCACATCGTGAGCAACTCGTGGGGTGGAGGCGGCGGTAACACCTGGTACCAGGAAATGGTGCAGGCGTGGGTCGCGGCCGGCATCTTCCCGGTCTTCTCGAACGGCAACAGCGGCTCGTTCTGCGGATCCTCCGGGTCCCCCGGGGACTATCCCGAGGCGTACGCGGTCGGCGCCTACGACGCGAGCGGCCTGATCGCCGACTTCTCTTCGCGCGGTGAGTCACTGCTCGGCGGAATCAAGCCGAACATTTCCGCGCCGGGTGTGTCGGTGCGGAGCGCCGTGCCGGGCGGCTACGACTGGTACAGCGGCACCTCGATGGCAGCGCCGCACGTCGCTGGCGCTGTCGCTCTCTTGTGGTCGGCTGCGCCGGCGCTCGCGGGTGACATCGCCGGGACGCGCGCCATTCTGGACGAAACGGCGATCGACCACGAGGACCTCTCGTGCGGTGGCACTCCCGAGAACAACAACGTCTGGGGTGAAGGATCGCTCGACGTCTACGATGCGCTCGAAGCGGCTCCGATTGGACCGAGCGGAACGCTGGTGGGCAGTGTGACCGCGACCGGCGGCGCGGGCATCGCGGGCGCCGAAGTGGCAGCCGTGGGACCCACGACGCGCCGCGGCGCGAGCAATGCGGCGGGCGACTACTCCCTGCGGCTGTCGGTCGGTAGCTACGACGTCACCGCGTCGGCGTTTGGCTACTATCCGGCTAGTTTCACGGGGATTGCCATCGAGCAAGACACCGCGACCGTGCTGCCGATCACGCTCGAGGCCGCTCCGTCCCATCAGCTCGACGGCTACGTCGAGGACAGCGATGGCGCCCCCATTTTCGGAGCAGAGGTCACCATCTTGGGAACGCCTCTGCCGATGGTCACCACCGACGACTCGGGCTACTTCTCGTTCGGGGAAGTTCCGGAAGGGACCTATTCGGTCTCGACCAACGCCGGCGGTTGTTACCAGACGTCGGTCACCGAGGTGACGCTGAGCGCAGCGCTGACGGTGGAGAGCAGCCTACCCGCCGTGGTGGATGGATTCGGCTACCAATGCCGGCCAGTCGCGAGCTCGGCGTTGGTAGGTCAGGAACCACTCGGCCTCATCGGCGATGACAACGTCACGTCGGTGGCGCTGCCGTTCCCCTTCACCTTCTACGGTGGGTCGTACAACTCGGTAGAGGTCACGACGAACGGTTTCGTTTCATTCGCCGACTACGCCGCGCCCTATTTCACCAACGAGCCGATCCCCAGCGTCTACGAGCCGAACAATGCAGTCTACGGCTTCTGGGACGACCTCTACGTCGACTCGCCCGATCAGATCCTGACGGCCACGTATGGCTCGGCTCCGGAGCGGGTCTTCGTGATCGAGTACCGGAACGTACCATTCTACTCCGACTACTCGCAGCGAGCGAACTTCAGCATTGCTCTCTACGAGAACGGCGATGTCGTGCTCTCGTACGGCGCAGCAGGGACGCCGACCGCTGCTGGCTCCGACGCTACGGCTGGTATCGAGAATGGGGACGGCACGATCGGTCTCCAGTATTCGCATCGCAAGGCAGTTCTGCGTGAAGGGCTCTCCGTGCTCTACGAGATCCCGTTTGCCGGCTTCGCGGCAGGCACGGTCACCGACGAAATCGACGGCACAGCGCTTGCTGGCGCCGTGGTGAGCGCCGTGGGCGAGGACGGCAGCGTGCGCGAAACCACGACCAACCACGAGGGTGCGTACCGCCTGCAGCTGACGGCGGGTCCGTACGAGGTATCGGCGGGCATGACGAACTACGAATCGGAGACTGCGGACATCGTCGTCCTGGAGGACCAAACGACGAGCCAAGACTTCGCGCTCAGGAGCGCGCGGGTCGAGGTCTCGCCCGGTGTGCTGCAGCTGCTCGTTCCGCAAGGGGAAAGCCGGGTGAGGTCGCTCAACCTGGCCAACACCGGGTCACTGAACCTCGACTTCGAAGTGAGAGAGGCAGGCGGCGCTCGCGCTAGTGGTGTCATGACCACCAAGCGGCCCCGCGCTGCCGGCAAGTCCGATGCGAACGCCTACACGACCAAGGCGCTCGCGAAAGCTGGCGTTGCCGGTTCCGGTCCGAGCGCAGTCGGTGACGTGCTGTTCTCGTTCAATCCGGGACTGTCCTTCGCTTGGGGGCTCGGACGAGGTCAGGGCCTGTGGCTCGGGGACATCAACATGCTCCAGAACCACGAGTTCACCTCCGACGGCAACCCGACCGGGCTCTTCCACTCGGCGGCCGGCAGCTACGACTGGCAGGCGGACTTGGCGCACGACACGACGCACGGCGCCATGTGCCACCTCGGTGTCGGTGGCGACAACGGCATCCATTGCTGGGACGAGACCACCGGCGACGAAGTGGGCGCGATCACCAGCGGAGTATGGACGACCATTTCGCAGCGCGGCCTCGCCTACAAGCCCCAGGACGACTCGTTCTTCGTTGGTGGCTGGAACGAGGGGATCATCTACAACGTACAAGGCCTGAGCGGCTCGAGCCCTGGCGAAGTCATCTCGTCTTGCGTGATGACCGACTGGGCGATCTCCGGCTTGGCCTATAACGAGAGCTTCGACGTCCTCTGGGTGTCGACGAACTCGTACGAAGACTACATCTACCAGATCAATCCCTACGACTGCACGGTGCTCTCCGTGCTGAGCCCACCGCAAGCAGGCGGGTACCAGGGTGCCGGTTTGGATTTGGATGAAGTCGGCGACCTGTGGATGGTGTCGCAGTCCCCGAACATGGCGCATCTGGTCGAAAGTGGGGTGCCGTCCTTCTCCGACGTGCCCTGGCTCTCCGTTTCACCGGATGCGGGGACCGTCGGACCGGGCGGCAGCACCGACCTCGACGTCACCGTCGACACGGCTGGACTCACGCCGGGCCTCTACCTGGCGACGCTGGTCGTGCAGAGCAACGCCGCCAATCGGCCGCGGCTGCACATCCCGGTGAGTCTCGTGGTGTCAGGCTACGTGAAGGCGGTCAACGCGGGCGGTGACGCCTACGTCGACACGACCGGGGAAACTTGGGTAAAGCCGCAGGCTCATGTGGCTGGCAGCTGGGGCTACATGCAGAAGGGCAAGAAGATCACCACGCGGAAGGCGATCTCCGGAACGGACGACCCCGTGCTCTTCCAGTCGCAGCATGAGGATCCGTACGCCTATCGCTTCGACAACGTTCCGAACGGCATCTACGAAGTGAACCTGCACTTCGCGGAGCTGGAGAACGTCGGCTATGGCAAGCGTCTATTCGACGTGATCATCGAGAGCAGCGTCGTCTTGCCGGCGCACGACATCATGTACGAGGTCGGAGGCTTTGCAGCGAACAGCTATCAGTTCTTCGTTCCGGTCACCGATGGGCGCATGGATGTGCGGCTCGTCTCACGCACGAAGAAGAAGCCAGTGATCAACGCAGTGCGCGTGGCTCACCGGCCCGACCGCTGAGCTGCCTCGCGCGGGTAGCGCCTCGCGCGGGTAGCGCCTCGCGCGGGTAGCAATTGGGCGCCCTGGCTCCTCCGGGAGTCGGGGCGCCTGCATTTTGTGCTCAGTATTTCAGGTTCAGCTCCGACAGCAGCTGTCGTGCGTCGTTCTTGAGCGGGCTTTCGGCAAAACGTCGGAGGAACGTGCGCAGGGTGGCTTTGGCGTCGTTGTAGAGCTCCACGTCGACCTGACATTCGGCCAAAAGCAGGGTGGCCTCGTCGAGCACGTCCGCGGTGACGGCCGTTTCGGTCAGCTTCATCAGGATGAAGATCGCGTTCTTCTGCTGATCGAGTGCACGGTGGGCCCGCGCGAGTTCGTACTGAGCCTGCGCCGAATGGGGCGCATCGCTCTCCAGATCGAGCGACTCACGCAGCGCCTGCGTGGCCTCGTGAAAGCGACCGGCGCGGGCGTGCTCGATGCCGGTCTGGTACGACAGCTGCGAGAGCTCGCGTCGGACGCGGCGACCGCCTTCCTCGAACATCGCGCGCTCGGTCGGCGAGACGTCGAGGCTGGCGACGCGGTTGAGCTCGGTGAGAAACTCGCGTCGCTTCCCGGACATCAGGAGCTCGTGGAGCTTGGCGGCCTCTCGACTGGCAGTTTCGCGGCCTTCCTCCCGACGACGGGCAATGGCAAGCTCGCGTTCCAGGTGCTCCACGCGGCTCTTCGTGTCGCGACCTTCACTGCGCACGGCGTTCACCTGCGCGTCGAGCGCGACCTTGGTGAGCATGAGGATCACGACCACGGTGACGACATACGTGACCGCACTGTTCATCAGCATGCGTCGCTCATAGAGCTGCTGCCGCTTCGCGATGCTCTTGAGGTCGGCCGACAGCGCGTTGATCAAGTTGTTGGACTTGATCGTGAGCGACCGCCCTTCCACGATCTCGCGTTTGATTTCCTCCAGATCGTACTCGTGCATGCGCCCTGCGCTCATACAGCGAACTCGGCTCGTGCCCAATCTCGGCCGAGCTCGGTCTCGGGGCGGCGAACGCAGCCGCGGCCGGGCCCCCAGGGGCCGGGTCGGCGCTGGAGGCCCCGGGCGTTTGTCGCGCTATCCGCTGATTTCCGCAGGACATTCGCCCTTTGGGCGCTGCGTGGGCGCGGAAAGCTTGCCCGTGCCCCTGCCTGTCGCTAAGAGCCGGTCCCCAAGCTTCGGCGGGATATAGGTTCCGATATGGACACGAGCGACATCAAGAAGGGCGTGAAGTTGATGCAGGACGGCCAGCCGTACGTGGTGGTCGACTTCCAATTCGTCAAGCCCGGCAAGGGCCAGGCCTTCACGCGCACGAAGATGAAGAACCTCCTCCACGGAGGCATCCTCGAGCGGAACATTCGTTCGGGCGAGAAGCTGGAAGAGGCCGACGCCGAGGAACGCAGCATGACGTACATCTATCCCGAGGGGGATGGCTACGTGTTCATGGACGCCTCCGGCGAGCAGGTCTCGGTGCCGGCCAGCGCGGTGGGCGAGGATGCCGGCTTCCTGCAGGATGGCGCGTCCGTCCAGGTGACGATCTTCCGCGGCAACCCCATCAGCGTGGTCCTGCCGTCTCACATCATCGTGCAGATTTCGGAGACCGAGCCCGGCGTGAAGGGCGATACGGCCACCAACGTGACCAAGGGCGCGACCATCGCCACGGGCGCGGCGGTGCAGGTCCCGCTGTTCATCAACACCGGCGACTGGGTGAAGGTCGATACTCGTACGCGCGCCTACGTCGAGCGCGCCAAGGCGCCCTGAGTCGAGGGCACTGAGTCGAGCGTAGGCGGCGCCGTAGCGTAGGCGCCGCCAGGTGGCGCTACTTGGTGGCCGGCGGAGGAGCCTCCGCCGGCACGACTTCGACCGCGGCTCGTCCGCGCACGCAGGCGACGCGGCTTGGTTTACCGTTTGCTGCCCGCGGCCCGACCACGCAGTGGTGCAGATCGTGGAGGCCTGCTCCGCGCCAGGAGGCGTAACCATCCCGGGACCACACCTCGACTCCGAGGCTGGATCCCCACGCGATGGCTTCGGCGGGCGGCATGAGGCTGCCCTGACTCAGGATGGGTTCGCCGGCTCCCATCGCCAGCAGGGCCGGCCCTTGCCAGGCGATCGGCTCGATCGGAAGAGGCTTGCCCAAGAGGCCGCGGCAGGGGCGCGGCGAGAGGAAGGGCAGGGCCACACTCGGCGCCGGCGCGCCGCCTTCTGCGACGAAGGCCAGCTGCGCTTCGGGGCGATCGCACGAGGGAACGAGGCCGGAGAGCAGCCTTCCGTCATCGGCTCTCGGCCGGAGCGGCCAGGGCTTGGGCGTGCGATCCGCCGCTGGCTGGTCGAGCGGTGCCGGCGGCTCCGGGGCCGTCTCGTTGGCTTTCGGCACGCCCAGTTCGCTCACGTCTCCGTCCGCCGTGAGGCCGTAGAGGCGGCCATCCTGCCCGTAGCGCAGTGGTGAAGCGAACGGGTAGGGCACGTCCAGCCCGAGGCGCAGCGGAAACTCCCGAGCGACCTCGGCCTTCACGACGGCGCCTTTCTCGGCGAGGCGCGCCGCCCAGCGCTCTTTCGCCGCCGCTGGCGGAGGCGACAAGTAGTAGTCGGCCCGCTCGTACTCGCCGACCGCCTTCCAATGTTCGTCGCGGTAGAGGTACGCCTCGATGGCGGCCTCCGTGAGGCGATCCAGGCTGGGCTTGACGCTGCCGCAGGCAAACGGACGTCCGGTCTCGTCGAGGACGCGGGCAGCCCCGCCCTCCTTGCACACGGACAGGACCCATCGCCTGGCCGCGTCGATGCGTCCGAGTGCAGCCTCTCGCTCCTTCTTGCGCGGAACCAGCGCTGCGAGCTCCTTGGCCAAGGTCTCGAGGTCCGAGCTGGGTGCGTCGGCCACGCGGGACAGACCGCCCGCTTTGCCCACGAAGCGGAGGGGCAGGCGTGCATGGGCGCCAGAAGGCGCGGTGAGATCGATCTGCAGCACGAGCTCGCTGATCGTTCCGTTCGGAGCTGCGCTGCCTCCGACATCGATTTTGAGCGGCTCGGAGAGTCCGCCGTCCACCAGTCGGAGCAGGAAGGGTGCACTTTTCTGCTCGGCTGGCGACGTCACCAAGAAAGCCCCGGTCGCGGTGCCGGGCAGGAGATGCCCTTTGCATTTCGTCTGTAGCGTGGTGAAAATACCCAGAGCCGTCGCAGCCAAGGAGCCGACGGAGACCGCACAATCGGCTCCGCTCGGAAGGAAGTCGGGGAAGCGGGCCAGCACGCGACCGGTCTTGCCCCGCTCATCGATCGCAAACAGGCCGCCCTCGTCGAAGTGACCGGGTCGCCGGGGCACCACCCAGGCGAAGACCCGACTCGGCTGGCCCGCTGTCGTGGGCAGCTCGACACCCGCAGCGAAGCCAGTGCCGGGCGGCGCCTGGAGCGTGCGACCGAACGCTGCCCAGGAAGAAGGGAGGCCGCTCGCCACGAGCACGAGCGCACCGGGAATGGCGGGCTCCTGCGCGGCCGTGGCGGGCGGGGGCGGCGGCGCGTCGCCTGCCCTCGGCGGCAGCGACGACGCCACCTGGAACGGGGTGTAGGGGCGGTCTTCGTCGCACCCTGCGAGAGCGAGCAGCGCGGCCACCCAGGCTCCCTTCAGGATGCGCCGGTGCGCCTTCTCAGTGTGTTCCTGAGTAGGCGCATGTATGCGGCGCTGGTCAGGTACAGCCCGAATCCGCAAGAAAGTTCGGCCCCCCCGGGGAGCGCTGGAGCGCGCTGACATGTCGCTCGCCATCCCTCCGATGTTGGCGAAATGCAAGGGTTGTTCGCGCCGCAAGCTGAGGGCTACTCTCCGCTGGCCTTGCCATGATCACCCGCGACGCGGGGAGAGTCGAGGCGAAGAGAGGAACATGGACGCACAGTCGGTTCGCACTGCCCTGGGAACGCTTCAGAACAATCCGGACGATAGTGAAGCGTGGCAGGAACTGCGGGACGCGCTGAGCGACGATGGCGGTGATCTGGATCACGAGAGCGCGCTCGCGCTTCTGGAAGCTGCGCGTGAGCGACATGCCTCCCGCGGCGAAGCCGAAGCCGTCGTGCGCATCTATGATCTGTGCGCAGCACAGTGCGAGGGGACGCCTCTGCAGGTCGCCTTTCTGCAGAAGCGCGCTGCGGTCCTCCTCGCGGAGCTCTTCGCCGGCTTGCCGGCCATCGCTACGCTCGCGCGAGCGGCATCGCTGCCTCAGGCCGACGCCGGGCTCGAGGCCGAGCTGACGGCGCTGCAAGCACGCGCCGCTGCCTGGAAGGACCAGGCAGCCAGCTACCACGCCGAAGCCGAATCTGCGCCCGACGACCTCTATCGCAGCGCCATGATGATGCGCGCGGCCGAGGCGGAAATCTGCTTCGCGGAGGAGCCGCGCGTCCCTGCCATCGTCGAGAACCTCGAGATGGCGCTTCGTCTCGACCCCTCGAACCTACCTGCCAGCCGGCTCCTCGAGGTCATCTACCGCCGCGCCGGTGACACCGCGGGCTTGGTTCGAGTGCTCGAGCGCACCGCGGACCGGGCCCCGAGCCAGGAGGCGCGCGTAGCGGCGGGCATTCGACTCGGTCGCTATTTGGTGCACACGCTGCGCGACGAAGAGCGCGCCGCCCATGCTTTCGATCGCGTTCTCGAGAGCGAGCCCGAGAACGCCGATGCGATGGCGTTCGTCACCGAGTACTACGCGCGCACCGAGCATTGGGACGCGCTCGTGCGGGTCTACGAACGGCCACTGAAGGCCACCGAAGGCGACGAAACGCGCGTCGGCGACATGCTGCAAGTGGCCATGCTGCACTGGAAGAAGCGGGGCGTCTTGCCGGATGCGGAACCGTGGTTCGAGCGCATCCGCAAGCTGCAGCCTGCACACGAGGGCGTCTTGGCATTCTACCGAGAATACAAGACGGCGCTCAACGACGACGTCGGCTTGGCTCAGGTGCTGGACGAGGCGAAGCGAGCGCTCGATGCAGCCTCGCCCCAGCGCGCGTCGATCGAAGCCGAGCTCTCGACGCATGCCAGCTCGCAAGCTGACCTGCAGCGGCAAATCGAGCAACAGAAGAGCCTGCTTCGCAGTGACCCCGACGACGCTGCCGCGCGCGAGCGCCTCAAGACCCTGTACAAGCAGACGCAGGGACACAACGCGCTGGTCGAGCTCCTGCGACAGGAGCTCGAGCGCACGCCCGAAGGAGACCACGAGGCGCGTCTGCTCATCATGCGCGAGATTGCGGCCGTCTACCGGCAGTACATCAAGAGCGACACGGCCCTCGTGGGCGTCTTGAACCAGATTGTTCAGCTCGACGGCAAACTCGACGAGCACGACGTCGGCGAGGTGCGGGAACTCGTGAGCTTGTTCGACAAGCTCGGGCGCCCGCGCGACCTCTTGGCCAGCCAGAAGCTGCTGGCAGAGATCGTGCCCGACGCCGAAGAAAAGAAGCTCCTCTACCGACAGGTCGGTCGGCGCTGGCTGGATCAGTTCTCCAACGTGCAGCATGCGATGGAGGCGTTTGCCGCGCTCTATCAGCTCGACCCGAGCGATGAAGAGGCGATCGAGCGTTTGGACGACCTCTACCGCAAGCGTCGTGCCTGGAAGGAGCTCTTCGCTCTCTACGAGACGCAGCTCTCCGGCAAATCCGGCCCTGCCCGTATCCCGCTTTTGCGCGAAATGGCCCAGCTTGCGGCCGAGCATCTGTCGCGCGTCGACGACGCGCTGGCCTACTACCGCGAGATCCTCGACCTCGACTCGTCGCGACTCGAGGTGCTCGATCGCTACGAGAAGTACGCCGAGCGTTCCAAGAACTGGGCGCTCTTGGCCGACGCCCTGGAGCGCCGGCTCGCGACCAGCGCCGGCATGGACACGCAGCTTCCGATTTTGCAGAAGCTCGGCACCGTCTATTCCGACCACCTCGATCGCGCCGACGAGGCGGTGCGGACGTGGCGCCGCGTGGTCGACGCGCAGCCGGGCAACGCACGCGCCATGCGGGTGCTGCGTGATACCTACCTGCGTACCGCCGACTACGACGCGCTCGAAGAGATCTACGTCGCGCAGAACGATCTCGAGGGCCTGGCCGAGGTGCTGTCGACTGCAGCTGATCGAGCGCGCGAATCGGCTGCCAAACTGGACCTCAGCTACCGCGCTGCTCGCGTGTACGAGGAGCGGCTACGCCAGTCGGCACGTGCGATTCGCTCTTACGAGCGCATCCTGTCCGTCGATCCGGACGATCTGCGCGCCATCGATCGCCTGCTGCCGCTCTACGAGAACGACGAGAAGTGGGCGCGTGTACCGCCACTGCTCGAGGTGAAGTATCGCCTCGCCGAGACGGACGACGAGCGCATTGCGCTTCTTTCACAGCTCTTCACGGTCGCCTCCTCCCATCTGTTCGATCGTCGAGCGGCGATTCAGTACGCGCACCGCGCTTTCGACCTCTCCCCGCGCGACCCGCTCTGCATCGAGATGTTCGACTCGGCATCACGCGCGGGCGGGGGCTGGGAAGAAATGATGCAGGCGCTCGAGCAGCGCCTGCTCGCGCTCGGCGGGCCGCTCACTGCCGGCAGTGTGCCACCTCCGGCCGTGGCACCTGTCGTCGCCAAGGCGGACAGCAAGCCGGCACCTGGCAAGGGTAAGCGCGGCGGCGGCCGTCGTCGTGGCAAGGGTAAGGCGGCGGAGGAACCGAGTGTGGCGCCGCCCGAGGTCGAATCGACCACGTCTGCGGCTCCTCCCCCGGTGCTCGACCTGTCACCCGACGATCGCGCCGAGCGACGCTCCGTCGGTCTGCGCCTCGCTCGCGTGCTCGGTGAGGAGCTCGGCCGGGTCGACGAAGCGGTGCAGCGGCTCAAGGCCCTCGCCGGAGAGTTCGAGGACGACGGAGAGATCCTGGATCTGCTCGAGGCCATGTTGCGCCGTCAGGCGAGCAAGAGCGATCTGCGTTGGCTCTATCATCACCGCGAGAAGCGCGCGAAAGACCCGTCCGACAAATCCGTCGTGCTGGTCGAATGGGCGCAGTTCGAAGAGCGTGAAGCAGGCAAGCCCGATGCTGCGCTCGAACTCTATCGGCGGGTGCTCGACGTCGGATCCGGTTCGGTGCCGGCGCTCGATGCGGTCGTTCGACTGGCGACCGAGCTCGGTCAGCCAGAGGTGGCGATCGGTGCTCTCGAGAAGCATCGCGAGCTGTCGGAAGGCCGGGATCGTGCTGACAAAGAGGTCGAACTCGCGACGCTCTACCTGGCCGCCAGTCGCTTTCGTGAAGCACTCGGAGCCATTCAACGAGCCCTCGAGAGTGGGAGCGAGCCCGGGCTCGTCATCCCGAGCTTGCAGCGTCTGGCCGAGGTGCCCGAGCTGCGTGCCGAAGCAACGCGCATCTTGAGCGAGCAGTACGAGGCGGGCGGCGACGCACGCAAGGAGAGCGAAGCACTCCGTGCGCTCATCGTCGAAACCAGCGACGCCGACCAGAAGTTCGAGCTCATCGAGCGCTTGGCCACGGTGTACGAGCAGAAGCTTGCCGAACCGGGAAGTGCGCTCGGCGTGGTGCTCGATGGCCTGCGCATGCGCCCCGGTGCGTTCGATCTTTGGGATCGCGCGCACGAGCTGGCGGGCGCTTCGGGTCGGCCCGTCGAGCTGGCCGATGCATACAAGGAGATCCTCGCGACCGATCTCGACCCGGAGGTGCTGCTCACCCTGGCGGCGCGCGCGGGTGAGCTCCACGAGACCATCCTCGGGGACGCTGCCGGCGCCGTGCCGTATTACGAGAAGATCCTGGCAGCTCGTCCCGACGACGAGGACGCATTTTCTCGTCTCCGCGGCATTTTGACTGCGGCAGAACGTTGGCAAGAACTGGAGCAGCTCTACGACCGGGAGATTGCGCGGCTCGAGGACGAATCGCGTCAGCTCGAGATGCTGGCCGAGGTCGCGCTCCTCGCCGAGGACATCATGGGCGATCCGGCCCGTGCTGCCACCTATCACGACCGCATTCTCGAGCTCGAGCCCACCTACGGCGTTTCGCTCGAGGCGCTCGATCGCATCTACTCGCGGCTCGGACAGAAGAAGCCGCTCTTGGACGTGCTCGACCGGCGCGCCGAGCTCACCACGGGCACGGAGCTTTCCGGCTTGCTTCTTCGCATCGGGCAGATTGCGCTCGACGAGCACCAGCCCGAGCGGGCCATGAAGGCGATCGAGCGCGTGCTGGAGGACGAGCCTGGCAGCTACGAGGCGCGCGACGCAGCGGAACGCTTGCTCGAGATTGGCAGCGTCCGGGTGCGAGCGAGTCGCTCGCTGGAGTTGGTCTACGAGGCGCAGGACGAAATTCGCGACCTGGTGCGCGTGCTCGGGGTGCGCGTCGAGGCGTTGCGGCCCGATGCGGCCCAGACGCAAAGCCCCAAGGAGCTTGCTGCGGCAGAGGCCGAACGCCGCGACCTGCTGCGGCGCATCGCGACGCTGAAGGACGACCGACTGCACGACGACGAGGGCTCATTCGACGTCTTTGCGGAGCTCGTTCCACTGGATCCGGACGACGTGGATCTACGCGAGCGCTTGATCGACTCCGGCCGCCGTCTCACTCGTGGCGCGGAGGTCGTGAACGTACTCCTAGCCGCCGAAAAGAACGCCGGGACCGACAGCGCGAAGGCCGAGATCTTGGCGCAGGCGGCTGCGGTCCAGCAGGACATCGCCGATGTCGCTGGCGCGGAAGCAACCCTCGCGCGGGTGATGTCCTTCAAAGACAGCGAGCCCGAGGCGGCACTTCAGGCGGCCAAGCAGCTCGAGGTGCTCTTGGTGCGCGGGGGACGCCTGGCGGAGGTCGCCCCGAACCTTCAGCTCCAGATTGCGCTCGAGACGGACTTCGAGCGCAAGGGCGAGCTCCTGGCGCGCGTCGCGCAGCTGTCGATTGAGGTGCTGGGTGACACGGGCCAAGCGATCGCTGCCTGGGAAACGCGGCTGGCCGACAACGCCGACGACGCCGAGGCGCTGCAGAACCTCACCGAGCTGTACGAAAAGACCGAGCGCTACGAAGATCTCGGGCGGGTGCTCGTGCTGCGTCGTGACGCGGCCACCAAGTCCGAGGACCGCTTGCGCATCATTCGCCACCTGGCCGATGTCGAAGAGCGCCACCTCGGAGACATTTCGCGAGCCATCGAGTCCTACCAGGTGCTGCTCGAAGAGGGAGGCGCCGATCCTTCCTCTTACAAGGCGCTGGTGCGCTTGTTCCAGAAAGAGGAGCGCTACGACGACCTGGCCGACGTGCTGGCACGACAGGCCGACGTCGTGGAAGACCGGGCAGACGAGCTGGCGGCCCTCGCCTTGCTCGGCCAGGTACGCAGCGACCATTTGGGCGACGCCCTCGGTGCCATCGAGTCTTACCGTCGCGCGCTCGGACTCGACGAACGCCACGAGCCGAGCCTGCGCGCACTGGATCTCTTGCTGGAGCACGAGGATCCGACCGTGCGTCTCGACGCTGCCAGCATTCTCGAGCCGATTCACGCAGCGTCGCGCAACCATGAAGGCCTGCTGCGGGTTTTGACGACGCAAGCCGAAGCCAGCGACGATCCGGCTTTCGTAGCCGGCTGCTTCGAGCGTTCGGCAGAAATTTGTGAGGATCTACTCAAGGACCCAGGCCGTGCCACCACGGCGGTCGATCGCGGCTTGCAGGCCGCGGCCCGGATTGGCGATGTGGGCCGCTGGCTCGCGCGACTCGAGCGATTGACGACCACTACGGGCGATCGGCGCCGGCAGGTCGAGGTGCTGAGTAACGTCGCGTCCGACATGTACGATGCCGCCCAGCAGCTGACCGTGCAGAAGCGCATCGGCGAGCTCTGGGAGACGGCCCTGAGCGATCCGGAGGCGGCCATCGCCGCCTATCGCAAAGCGCTGGAACTCCAGGCGGACGACCAAGAGTCCTTGCTGGCTCTCGAGAAGCTCTATCTCGCGCGCCAAGAGAACGGCGAGCTGCTCGACATCCTGGAGCGGCAGGAGGAGCTTGCCGACAGTGACGAGGCACGCACCGCCTTGGCCTACCGGCGCGCCGAGCTGCTCGCCCAAGGGATGGGTGAGGTGGATCGCGCCATCGAGACCTACGAGTCGATCCTCGACCGGAGCTTCGAAGCGCGCGCCATCGAGGCGCTCGAGGCCTTGTATCTCAAGACCGAGCGTTTCGATGACTTGGTCGGGCTCACGACGCGGAGGATTGACGCGGCCGACCGCGGTCGCCCCGATTTGCGCGTGAAACTCGCTGCGATCCTGTGGGAAAAGCAGCAGGACAGCGAGCGTGCGCTCGACGAGCTCGAGCAGGCTTTGGCGCTGGAAAATCAGCATCCGTCCGCCGTGCGCTACCTCGAGTCTCGCCTGGAAGGCGAGCTCGAGCCCGTGCTGCGCGCGCGGGTCGCGGCACTACTCGAGCCCGTGTACATGCTCAAGGCCGACTACTCGAGGGTGCTCAGTGCACTCGAGTTGCGCGTGCTGGGCGCAGAAGACCCTGGTGAGCGTCGTGACCTCTTGGTGAAGATCGCCAAGATTCACGAAGAACAGCGTGAGGACTACGGCGCTGCGCTGGAAGTGACGGCGCAGCTCTTGGTGATCGACCCGTCCGATCTCGATGCGGTCGAGGAAATGGAGCGCTTGGCCAAGGTGGCGGGAGCAGAGCGCCGACTGGCCGAGCTCTTCGAAGCACCCGCTCTGGCCGACGCGAGCGAAAGCGACGAAAGCGCGCGGCTCGCACGTCGAGCCGGCGAGATTTTCGCCAACCAAGGGGAAGACGAACGGGCGCTCGTGCTGCTCCGGCGCGCCCAGGCGTTCGCGCCGGAAGATACCGACCTCTTCGAGTTGGTCGACCGCCTGCTGGTTCAGAGTGGAACGGCGGAAGAGCGCATCGAGCTTCATCGCGCCGCCCTCGACCATCGCTACGACCCTGAAGAACAGGTGCGGCTCCTGCACGTCATTGCCCAGCTCTCCAAGGACGAGCTCGACGACGCGGAAGGTGCGATCGAAGCGCATCAGCGGGCGCTCACCATCGATGATCAGAACATCGTTTCTCAGGACGAGTTGACCGTCCTCTATGCTGCGGCTGGACGTTTCGAAGAGTTGAGCGAACTCTACCTGCGGCGGGCAGAGCCACTTCCGCCCACGGAAGGCGCGCGCTACCGGCTCGCGCTGTCCGCACTTTACGCCAACCGCCTCGGACAGCCTGAAGCGGCGCTCGACCAACTCGAGGAGGTCGTGCGTGAGCTGCCTGAGCACGAAGAAGCCATCCAGCGCATCGAAGGCTTGCGTACGCGTGAGGATCTCAAGCCCCGCGTCGTCGAGATCCTGCGGCCCATCTACGAAGCACAGGGTGATTGGCGCAAGATCATCCGCCTGAACGAAGACCGCTTTCACCTGGCCGAGGATGTCCACGAGAAGCTGTCCATCCTGCGCGAAACAGCTGAGCTCTGGGAGCTCCGGGGCGAAGACGCGGAACGAGCGTTGCGCGTGTTCGCAGAGGGCCTTCGCCTCGTACCCGACGACGATGCGTGTCGAGCCGACGTGGAGCGCTTGGTGCTCGTTACGGCGCGCTGGCACGAACTGGCCGAGCTCTACGCGGCCATCCTCGAGGCGAACCCGGACCTCCTGGCCAGGCCCGAGATCCTGCGGCGCCTGGTGGAGATCTTGGATGAACGCCTGGATGATCCACGTGCGGCTCTGGCACGGGCCACGGAGCTGGTCCTACTCGACGAAACGGACGATGGGGCCCGAAGCGCCATGGCCCGTCTGGCCACCTTGCTCGGTGATTGGAAGGCACTCGAGCAGTGCCTGAAGGCCGAGAGCGAGGGCGCTCTCGGTGATACCGAGCAGATTGCTTCGCTCCTGCGCCTCGGCGAGCTGCGTCTTTTGACCCTGGGAGACGAGCCCGGCGCCGTGGCGGCCTACGAACGAGCGCTCGAGATCGACGATCACAACTCGGCCGTACTAGACCGCCTGATCGCTGCCTACGAGGACCGGCAAGAAGCGGGACGCTTGGTCGATCTGTACCTCTTGCGCGTGGAGACGGCAGATGCCGACGACGATCTGCGCCATACCTTGCAGCGCCGCGCGGCACGCCTGCTCGAGACGAAGCTCGGTGAGCCGGAACGCGCCATCGAGGCCCTGGGCCAGGCGCTGATCGCCGTCCCGGGAGACGGTGAGACGATTGCCGAGCTCAATCGTCTCTACCGGCTGCAGAAGATGTGGCCGGAGCTATTGGACAACTTGCGGCTCGAGGCCGGAACCGCCGATTCCGTCGACAAGCGCCTAGTCGTGCGTCACGAGATCGCGCGCATTCTCGCGCGTGAGCTGGAGTCCTACGACGAGTCGCTGGAAGCCTACGGCGTGGTGCTCGACGAGCGCCCGGACGACGAGGTGGCGCTGGATGCGGTGTTCGCGGTCGCCAAGCGTGAGGAGCATCTGCGCTCGCGCGCGGCCGATATCCTGGTCCCGGCATTGCGCCAAACGGGGCTCAAGGCCCGTCTGGCCGAGGCGCTGGAGATGCGTTACTCGACCGAGCAGGATCCGCTCGCCCGCGTCGAGACCCTGCGTGCGATTGCGCAGATCAAGGAGAACGACCTTGGCGACCAGAAGTCAGCGCTCGCCGCGCTCCTGCGCGCCATCGCCGATGCCCCCGACGCTCGTGACCTCTACGACGAGCTCGAGCGTCTGGCCGCGGCAACGGGCCTGTGGGCCAAGCTTGCGGACGGCTTGGCGGAGCGCGCAGCCGAAGCCTACGACTCGGAGCTCTGCGCCGAGCTCTGGGTGCGCGTGGCGCAGGTCCGAGAGACACACCTGAACCAGAAGCCGAAGGCCATCGAGGCTTACCAGAAGGCGTGCGACGCAGTGGGCGATCGCTCGGACCTCCTGGACGCGCTCGACCGCCTCTACACGGCGCAAGGTGACACCCCCGCCGTGGTCGAGTTGCTCGAGCGGCGCATGGCGCTGGCGGACACCGACGAGGCTCAGTCGAAGATCCTCACCCGCCAAGGCCAGCTGCTCTTGGAAAAGCAGAAGGATCCGGCTGAGGCGCTCAGGACGCTTCGCTCGGCGCTCGAACGCGACGTTCAGAACGAGGAAGCGACCGAGCTCATGTCGCGCCTTCTGTCGAGTCAGGCGCAGTTCGACGAAGCGTTCGACGTGCTCGACGACGTGTATCGGCGTCGCTCGGACGGCGCTCGCTTGTCCGCACTGCATCAGATGCGGGTGGACGCCGCGCGTTCGCCGAGCGAGCGTCTGGAGATGCGCCGCTCCCTGGCCGAAGTGCTGGAGCATGACTGCCAGGATCCACTTTCGGCTCAGCGCGTCCTGCAAGCTGCCATCGCCGACGACCTGGCGGACGTCGGCATCCAAGACGACGTGGAGCGCTTGGCGAATGTCTCCGGCGCTTGGCAAGAGGCAGGCGTGGCGCTGCTCGATGCAGTCGAGAGTGCCAAGAAGATGCCCGCAGACGTGCGCTCCGAGGCGGCGCAGCGTGCCGCGCTCTGGTTCCGCGATCGCGCGGACGACCGCGGTGGTGCCGAGAAATGCCTGCAGCTGGCGCTCAGCTTCGCTCCGACCGACGACGGCCTCCTGGAGCAGCTGGATGGCCTACTGTCGGTACCCGGCCGCGAAGCGGACCTGCTCTCCATCGTTGCTCGACGCATCGACGTAGCGAGCAGCGAAGGGGACCGCTTGGAGCTGCTCGCACGCGGCGAGGAGCTCGCCCGCCAGGTCGGGAAGGTTGACGTGCGCGAATCGATGCTGCGCGCGACGCTGGCCATCGAAGCGGACGACGTGCCTACGCTCGAGAAGTTGACCGACGTGCGGCGCGCCGCCAAAGACTTCAAGGAGACGTACGACCTCTTGCTCCGGCGCACCCGGCTCGAGCACGACCCGGATCGCTTGCGGGCATTGCGGGTCGATGCTGCCAATATCGCCCAAGGGGAGCTCGGTCAGCTGGCGGAAGCCACGAAGATCTTGGAAGAGATCTTCGAGGAAAGCCCGCGCGACGCGGGAGCACGCGACGCGCTTGCTGCCGCCTACGTCACGGGCAAGCGCTACGATGATCTGGATGCTCTCTTGCGGCAGCAGATTGAAGTCGCGGAGACCCCGAGCGACGCGGCCGTCCTGACCACTCGCCTGGCGCGCGCGCGGGTCGCCCATTTCTCGGACGTCGAGGGCGCTGCCGCACTGCTCGAGGGCCTCTTGGAACGAGACCCGACCAATGCCGAGGCCGCCGCAGACCTGGGCGACCTCTACGAGAAGAACGGGCGCTATGCGGAGCTCGCCAGCTTGCTCGAGCGTCAGGTGGAGGTGCTGCGCGCGGCCGGCGACGGGCCGGCAGCACTGGCACTGCAGAAGCGCCTGGCGGCGCTGTGCGAGCAGCCGCTCGGTGACCTGGCCCGCGCGGCTGCGGCTTGGGCCGGCGTGCGACAGGTGGAGGAGTCGGAGGAGGTGCTGGAGGCTCTCCTGCGGCTGCGTTCGTCGCTGCGCGACGACGCCGGAGCGGCCGAGGTGCTCGAAGCACTGGCTGCACGGGCCACCGGGGCCCCTGCAATCGAGCACTTGATCGCTCTGTCACGTGTGTACACCGAGCTTTCGGATCGGGCGGCCGTGGTGCGCAGCTTGGACCGGGCGCGCGCCGTGGATCCCGAGAGCCGCGAGCTTCGCGTGCGTCTGCGCGCCGAGTACGAGCGAGCGGGCGCCTGGTCGTCGGTGGCCGACATGGTCTTGGCCGATGCAGAGGCGACGCAGGAGAAGAAGACGAAGATCGATCTCTACCGGGAGGCCGCTGCCATCTATGGCAAAAAGCTCGACGATCCGTCGACCAGCGCCGACGTGCTGCAGAAGGCCGTCGACCTGGCGCCGGAGGATCGGGGCTTACTGCTCGATCTGTGCGATGCCGTCAGCCTGGCGGGCCGTGGCACGGAGGCCGTCCAGGTGCTCGAGAAGATCGTCCAGAGCTTTGGCGGTAAACGCTCCAAGGAGCTCGGAGAGATCCACCGACGCCTGGCCAACGCATACTTGGCGATGGGCCAGAAGGAGCAGGCGTTGGCCGAGCTCGACAAGGCGTTCCGCATCGAGCCGGGCAACATCTTCGTCCTGCGGCAGCTCGGAGACGTCGCCATGGAGAGCGGCGACATGGCGAAGGCTCAGCAGATGTTCCGTGCCCTCTTGCTGCAGCGACTCGATGGACAGGCGCCCATCACCAAAGCGCAGGTCTTCTGCCGTCTCGGGCAGATTCATCAGGCGCTCGGCGAGGGGCCGAAGGCCAAGCAGATGTTCGAGCGCGCCATTCAGGCCGACCCCCAGCTCAACGAAGCCAAGCTGGGCTTGTCGGCGGTGAGCTGACGCGGGCCCCGCGCCGCTGGTCGCGGGCTGGCCGAGGCGGCTCGAGCGTTCGGTCGAGCGCGACCTCCGGGGGCGCCGAGGCTCGGGCATCCGGGCGCGTTCGACAGCCAGAAATGCCGGCAGAGCTCAGGGCTGAGCCGGCTTGAGGGGCCGGCCCATGTGGCGGAGCACTTCCTGGAGGTCGCTCCACACTTCGCGTTTGGCGCTGGGCTGACGCAAGAGGTACGCGGGATGGAAGGTCGGCATGACGGCAATCTTGCCGCGGTACAGGCTGAAGCGACCGCGGTGGCGCGTGATGCCACCGGTCTTACCGAGCAAGCCTTCGAGCGCCGTTGCACCGAGGGCCACGATGACCGTCGGGGCCACGAGCTCGAGCTGGCGGTGGAGATAAGGAACGCAGAGCGACATCTCCTCCGGAAGCGGCTTCCGGTTCTCCGGGGGGCGGCATTTGACGATGTTGGCCACGTACACGTCGTCACGCTCGATGCCCATGGCCGCGATCATGCGATCGAGCAGCTGCCCCGCCGCGCCGACGAAAGGTGCACCCTGCAGATCTTCGTCGGCGCCGGGACCTTCGCCCACGAAGCAGAGACCGCTCTTGCCCGTGCCGCGCGAAAAGACCGTCTGCGTGCGGCGTTCGCAGAGCCCGCAGGCTCGGCAGGCGGCGACGGTGGCTTGCAGCTCTTCGAGCGACGCCCCTTCGGCGACGCGCACGACCGGGAGCGTGCCGACGGCGGTGGGTGCTCGCCGGGCCGGGCGCTCCGCCGGCGTGAGCTCGCTGAGTGCGGACTCGGTCACGCTGAGCGGCGGCGCTGGGTCACGGTCGAGAACAGCAGGGGCTCGTTCGATGGCGGGGCGACCGAGCGCACCTTCCAGCGGCGACGTGTCGCGCTCGCCGTGCGGGTCGTGCCCCGAAAGGCCACCTCGCTCCGCCGTTCTGCCGTGAGGGTCTGCCGCTGCCTCCGCCTGGACCCGACGCTTGGCGTCGGGATCTCGGGGCAATCCAGTCGTGCCGGTAGCGGCCTGCCATTCGATCGCCGCGCGAAGGGCCTGCACGAACTCGAGGAGCTCGCTCCGGTCGTCGCCGGGCACCTCGGACGGCGGCAGGCCTTCGGACATCAGTGATCCATTTCACCCAGCCAGCGCTCGGCGTCGAGAGCTGCCATGCAGCCCGTCCCGGCAGCTGTGACGGCCTGTCGGTAGACCCAGTCGGCCACGTCGCCGGCGGCAAAGACGCCCGGCACGCTGGTGTAGGTGCTGCCGGGGCGCACCTTCAGGTAGCCGTTATCGTGCATCTCGAGCTGCCCCTTGAAGAGGTCGGTCATCGGAGTGTGTCCGATGGCCACGAAGAACGCATCGACGTCCACGCGGCGCGAGTCCCCCGTTTTCAGGCTCGTCGCGACGATGCCGGTGACGGCGTCGCTGCCGACCACCTCGGTGACGGCGTGGCTGAAGAGCACCTCGATCTTCGGGTTCTCGAGCACGCGCTTCTGCATGGCCTTACTGGCGCGAAATTCGTCGCGGCGATGCAAGAGTGTGACCTTGGAGCAGAGCCCGGACAGGTACGTCGCCTCTTCCATGGCCGTGTCACCGCCGCCGACGATGGCGACGGGCTTATTGCGGTAGAGCGCGCCATCGCACACGGCGCAGGCGCTGACACCACGGTTCTTCAGCTTCTCTTCGCTCGGCAGGCCCAGATAGTTGGCGCGTGCACCCGTCGCCACGATGATGGCATCGGCGGTGTGGAGCTCGTTTTCGTCTTCGCCCACCCACACCTGGAACGGACGCTGCGAGAGATCGACCTTTTGCACGTCGGCGGTGATGAAGCGGGTCCCTTGGTGCTCAGCCTGCTCACGGAACTCGGCCATCATCTGCTGGCCCGTGACGCCCTTCGGGTAGCCAGGGAAGTTCTCGACGTCGGTGGTGAACATCAGCTGGCCACCGGGGATGAGGCCGCCAGCATTGAAGCCCTCGACGCAGAGCGGGTTCAGGTTGGCCCGAGCGGCGTAGATGGCGGCCGTCAGACCAGCGGGGCCAGAACCAATGATGATCACTCGATGATGCGGCGCGCTCATGCGCTCCTCCTAGTCACTGGTCCCAATGGCCGCAAGCGGGGCGCCCCGTCCGTCGTCACTGCACAGCTCCCCGGGGCGGGGAGCCAGCATGTGCGGTTGCCGGGGAGCGCCCAGACGAGGCGCTGCTGCCGTCCGAGGTCAGCCGCGGCAGGACGCCCCGAAAGCGATGTCAGAGTCCGTACGTGAAGGTCAGCGCGGGCTGGATGGCGACGTTCGGCACGTACTGCCCCACCAAGAGCACGACGCCGGTCTCGAGAGCCAGCACCATGTGCGGCTGGATGGCGTAACCGAGGGTTGCGCCGCCGCCGAAGCCGATCAAGCCGGCACGCTTGTGGACGTACAGGGGCAGTCCGCGTCCGCTGTTGGCCGCTCCGTCGGCGGGCAGCGGCACGGCGGTCGAAACCTCCATCAAGCCGCCGTTCAGGAAGGCGTTCACGCGCAGGCCCGGCTTGGACAGCGGCATGAACGAATACGCCACGCGCCCTTCCAGGTGGATGGGCATGAAGCCGGAGATGGGCTGCGGCGGATTCTGCCCGTCCACTGCGCCCGCCACCGGTGTCGGCGCGTTCAGGAACGCGAAGCCAACGCGTCCGCCCACCGTGATGCGGTCGGTTGCGGCGAAGTCGTAGGAGAGCTTGACGCGCAGCTGCCCCATCGTGGGACCGAGGCCAATATTGACCTCGTCCGGGTTGTCTTCCATTCCCGGGTAGGGATTACCGTCGGAGAGGAGGCAGAAGCTCGAGTAAGTGGCGTTGCGGTCGCCCGAGCACAGATTCTCGCCGCCGATGAAGGTGACGTCCGCGCCAAAGCTGAGACCGAGCCAGTGCTTCTTGGGCGGCCCGTAGGCGCTCGCGCCGCCGGCCACGCCGCAGTAGCCGTCGAAGCAGGATTCGCCGCTCTTGCAGTCGCCATCGCTCGAACACGATGCAGCCTGCACGCAGGTTCCTCCGTCACAGGCGAGACCACACTTGCACTCCGTCGAGTTTTTGCAGGAGGCGCCCCAGTCGGCGTCGCCACATTCGCGGGCGGGGCTGTTGCTGCAGCCCGGAAAGTCCGGCGGGCAGTCGTCGTTCGACGCACAGCGCGCCACCGGAGCCTGACCGGGATAGGCGAGGTCGGTGCTCCCGGTGTCCGAGAGGTTGAAGTGCGCGGGCTGCTTCTTGCTGCCGTACTGATCGATGTACTCGTCGTTCTTGTCCTTGGCGCCGACGTACCACTCGAGAGGGCCGGCCACCCCGGTCAGGTCACAAGGGATCTCTGCCTGGAAGGTGTCGCCCACCTTCTGCATGTCGACCTTCTTCCAGTCGCTCGAGCCGTACTCCTTGAACTTGAGGACGGCCGAGACCGGATTGAGGGCCGACTGGCAGCTGATCGGGATGGGCATGCGCGTGGCGACTTCCGTCACCTCGGGCGTGCACAGCATGTCACCGGGCACATCGCCGGCCGGAAGCGACGGCGGGGGAGCAGCGGCAGCAGCAGCGGCCGGAGCAGCAGCGGCCGGAGCGCCGGAACCACCGGGGGTGCTGTCGAAGGCGGCCTTCGTGTCCGGCGTGGCGAGGCCCTCGTCGAGGCGGACGTTCGGATCGATGCCCTTCGCGGTCGCGAACGCTTCGGTGGCGCCCGCCATGTCGTTCTTGCCGCTGCCCCGCACGAGGCCGACGTACATCCAAGCCTTGGCCTTGGTCGCGGCGCTGCACTGATCCTCGCAAGCGGCGACGATGTCTTTGAGCATCGCCTCCGCCTTGTCGAGTTCCATCATCAGGTAGTGGGTGTTGATGGCCTCGTCGATCTTTTGGTTGGCGCTCGCGTCACGCTTGAACTGTCCGAGCGCGGGCAACGACAAGAGCAGCACCAACAGAAAGGAAAGGAATCGATTGAGCACTCGGCTTGGCACTGGGGGTCTCCGGAACACGATGAGAACTACTGGTCGCCCCGCTGACGTTGGGGGCAAGGGCTGAAATGATCCGCTTCCATTGGCGGACTTCAGGGCACGCCGCCGGACGTACGGTGAGAAGTAGCAGATCCCGCTTCGTTTTTCGCCTCCCCGCAGCCGTCCTTGTGGCCCTCGGTCCGCATGAACTGCACACGGCGGTTCAGTGCTCGGCTCTCCGCGGAATTGTTCTCTACCAGCGGTACTTCTTCGCCGAAGCCCTTCGACTCGAGGCGCTCCAAGGAGATGCCCTTGGAGATGAGATACTTCCTCACCGAAGCCGCCCGACGACTACTCAGGTCCAGGTTGTTCTTGTTCGTTCCGACGTCGTCGGTGTGACCTTGGATCTGGAGTTTGATTGCGCTGCTCTTTTCTAGCACGTCCACAACCGCATCGAGGATCGGGTAGCTCTCGGGGCGGATCTTGTCCTTGCCCGTCTCGAAGTGGATCTGCTGCGTGATTTTCACTTCGCAGTCGGTCACGACGACGAGTGCCGGCTTGATGGGGCAGCCGAGCGGCGCTTGCTCCTTTTGGCCCGGGGTGTTCGGGCACTCGTCGGTGAGATCGGGCACCTCGTCGCCGTCGTTGTCGAGGTCGGGGCAGCCATTGGCGTCTTCGTAGCCCTCCGGATCTTCCGGCTCGTTCGGGCACTCGTCTTTGCCGTCTTCCAGTCCGTCGAGGTCGTTGTCGAGCTCCGGGCAGCCGTCGGAATCGAGATACTGGTCGACGTCTTCCGCGAGCACCGGGCAGGGATCCTGCGCGTCGGCAAGGCCATCACCATCGGTGTCCTGGTCGTCGGGGCAGCCGTCGCCATCCTCTTTGCCGTTGTAGACCTCGGCTTCGTCGGGGCAGCGATCGCTCGGATCGAGCAGGCCATCACCGTCGCGGTCACCCGGTAAAGCTTGGGGCTGTCCGGAGCAGTGCTCGGGTGGAGACTGCCCGAGCGCCGCCTTGGCATTGGCCTCGGCCGTATCGAGCTGGGCCTCCGCGCGCGAGAGCGAACCTTCGGCGAGCGCCATCTCCGAGAACTGCAAATGCGCTCGGGCGAGTGCAAGCTCGCGGGGCGCGCATTTCATCGCGCCATTTTGCGCTGCCAGCTCAGTGATGTTGCGCACGCCGGCGATGCGGCCCCGCAGCTGAGGCGCAGCTTGGCAACCGGCGAGCGCCAGGATCAGCAGGCCCGCTCCGAGCGCGAGCCGCCCTGCTCCGCTCACGGCTTGCCTCCAGCCTTGGCCACCCGCGTCTTGTCGATCGCCTTGGCCGCGTAGCGCTCCGCCTCGCTCGCGAGGTCGGCCGCGCTGCCGTACTCGGCGCGCGACGCCTGGCGCCGCGCTTCTTCGAGCCGCACCTCGGCCGAATAGTACTCGTAGGGCGCGGCCTGCTCGGCGCCCATGGTGCGCGCTTCCTCGAAGCGGCCGGTCGCGTTGTTGAGGCGGAGCGCATAGAGCGCGTTGCCGCAACCGGTGAGCCAGCTCGAAAGGGCCACACAGAGCAGTACCCGCGGTAGGGTCCGTCGAACGAGAGGGGAAGCGGCCATCGAGCTGGGCACGAAATCGTAGCCAGCCGTCTCGGTCTGCGTCAACGGCCTCTGCCCGCGCAGCTCCGATCCGTCGACAGGCGGCGAGCGAGCCATCTCGAGGCGGGTGTCGCGGCCGATCGAGTCACGCCGACGTGGCGGTCGACGCCCCGCAGCGACGCCGACCCGCAGCGGCAGACGCCGACCTCCGAGCGCAGCCACCAACCTGCGGCGGCAGGCGCCGACCTTCAGAGGCGGCGGTAGACGCCGACCACCTTGCCGAGCAGCATGGTCGACTTGAAGTCGCTGGCGCGCACCAAAATCGGCGCCATTTGTGCATTGGCCGGCTGGAAGCGCACGTAGTCGCGCTCGGGGAAGTAGTACTTCACCGTGGCATCGTCGCCGATCAGCGCGACCACGATGTCGCCGCGGTCCGCCGTGCTCTGCTTGCGCACGAAGATGTAGTCGCCGCTCAAGATGCCGGCTTCGATCATCGAGTCGCCCTGCACGCGCAGGCCGAAGACGTCCTGGGCGCCCTTGACCATCATGCGATCGATGCGGACGCTATCGACCACGTTCTCCTCAGCGAGGATGGGCAGGCCGGCCGCCACGCGACCCAATACCTGCACCTCGATCACGTCGTCGTCCCCGGAGCCGAGCGACCCCATCGGGACGCTGACGGCGCTGCTCTCCTGTTCGCCCACCACGCGCAGCGCGCGGCTCTTCATGTCTTCCCGCCGCAGGTAGCCCTTGCGCTCGAGCGCGCGCAGGTGATCGTTGACACCGTTGGTTGAACGGATGCCCATGTGTTCGCCGATCTCCCGGAGGGTGGGCGGGTAACCGCGCTCCCGGATCGACGCACGGATGAAATCGAGAGTCTGCTCCTGGCGCTTGGTGAGACCTTGCATGACGCACCGAATCCTACTGAACGGGTGTCAGCCGGTCAAACTTTTGCACAGTTCGGATCCCGCACGCCGCTCTGCTCCCACACGGCGGAGGCGCCCGAGTCAGAACTTGTTGGTCGTCGAGAGGAACGTGAGCTTGTCGTTCGTCTCACGCAGCCGGCGCAGCAGCATCTTCACGATGCTCCACAGCACTTCGTAGGCTAAGTCCTTGTTGAGGAACAATAAATCATCGAAGCCGTCACGTGGCACCGCCAGCAGACGGCAGCTCTCGTGGACGTTGGCGTCAGCGGAGCGCGGCGACTCGTCGAGCAAGGCCATCTCACCGAAGAGCTGACCTGGGCCCAGCACCGCTAGTGCTTCTTCGCCCATGCCGGGTACCTCCCGGCTGATGCGCACCTTGCCCTCGAGGATCAGGTAGAGCTTCTCGCCCGGGTCGCCATGCCGGAAGATCTTGTCGCCCCGCTTGAACGTTTCTTCGGTGGCGATGCGACTCACGAGATCGAGGGCAGCGGGCTTGAGGCCCGAAAAGAGCTCGATCCCAGAGAGCTGCGCCAGCCGATCCGTCGTCACAGCGATAATCTAGCTCGGCTCCTCCGAGAAGCGGAAGAGACCTGCAAAAAACCCAGGGCCGGCTGGCCATTCCCCCGAGACCAGCCCCTGAGCTCGAGGAGCGGTCGCCTCGTGATCGTCAGCGCTGGAAGCGCACGCGGAGCGGAGCCGTGGCTTTGGAGACGGGGTTGCCGCTCGCGTCGCGTCCCGCAACGAAGCGCTTGCGCAGGGCGCACTGCCGAGCAGCCTGCCCGAACCCGTATCCTGGGTCGCTCAGGATGTTCACGGAGCTCGCCCGCCCGTCGGGAGCCACGACGATCACCAGGCGCACCACAGCTTGGTTCTGCTGTTCGGCGTCGGCTTCTGCCGGGAAGGGGCAGGAGTTCCAGTCATCGCCGGGGACCAGGCTGGCGGGCTGGGACTTGTCGACGGTGGGGGGCGGGGGCGCGGCAGGAGCCGTTCCGCGGCCGCCGGGCACGCCGTTGGCGATCGCGGTCTGCTTGCGCACGGCTGTCGTCGACGTGCCGTCAGCGGCACTGACGCCGCCCGAGAAGCGTGAGCCGGGCCCGGAGATGATGCCCTGGTCGAGCAAATCGAGCGGCTCCTCGGCCGGAGCGGTCAAGACGGCCCCGCTCTCGGCGGCTGCAGGGGCGGCCTCCTCGACGGGCGTGGGCTCGGCGGTCGGTTCCGGCTCTCGTTCCTGGGGCGGGGGTGGCTCGGGCTCCGGTTCGGGCTCCGCTTCGGGCTCCGGCTCGTCGACGGCGATGTCGATCATCGTGCCCAGGCGTGCCTGAGCGGTGTCCTGGACGAGGGTGGCGAAGCTGCGAAGGTCGATGAAGGTGCTCAAGCTGAGCATGGCGACGAAGCCGTGGAGCGCGGTCGCCAGTACGACACCGCCCGTCTGCCCAGTGCGCTCCGCGTCGCGCCCGAAGCTCCAGATCTTGGCGAACGGACCGGCAGGAGTGCGCTCCTGCTCGGCGCTCACGAAGGAGTCGGGGGGATCGTCTAGTGCACTCGTCGTCATGGCCCAGTCGGCTACTTCTTCACCGCTTCGACCGGGGTCGGCGCCGAGGCGCCCTTCTCACCCGGTGTGACGGCGAAGGCAATCTTGCCGATTCCAGCACGCTTGAGCAGGTCGAGCACGTGAATCACGCGACCGTGCTCGACTTTCGCGTCGGCACGGATGACCGCGCGCAGCTCCGGGTTCTTCCCGCGGGCGGCCGCAGCCAGGGGCGAAATGGCGTCGTCTTGGGCGATCCGCTCCGAGTCCACCATCGTCGTGCCGTCGGCGCCGAGCTCCACGCTGAAGATCGTCTGGATGGCTTCGCCGCTGGCTGCTTTGGGCAAGTCCATCGGCATGCCTTGGGCGTGGATGATGCGCGCCGTCACCATGAAGATGATGAGCAGCACCAGCACCACGTCCACGAGGGGCGTGACGTTGATGGCTGTGATCAGCCCTTCATCGTCGTCGTTCGAGCTCGCAGCCATTTCACTCGCCCGCCTGGGTGGCTTTCGCCGACGCCTGGCCCGCGGCGGGGCCCGTCTGGGCGACCAAATGCGCCATCAGCACACGGCTGAGCGCCTCGGTGTTGGCGAGGATCGCCTTGGAGTGGCGGGAGAACACGTTGAAGGCCACGACGGCCGGAATAGCGACGGCGAGGCCCACTGCGGTCGCGACGAGCGCCTCGGCGATGGCCGCCATCACTTCCTGCGGCGCGGCGGTCGAACCCTGCGCCTGGGAGCTCGTCTCCTTGGCGAGGCCTTCGAAGGCCTTCACCACACCGACGACGGTGCCGAAGAGGCCGATGAACGGTGCGTTATTGCCGAGGGTACCGAGGTACGCCAGCCGGCGCTCGAGGCGGATCTTCTGCAGCGCCTTGGCGCCCTGCATGGCTTCTTCGGCTGCTTGTGCGCCGCGGTCGGCTTCGAGCAGGCCGGCGACGACGACCGCCGCCTCGGCGCTGGGGGAAGCCTCGAGGTTCTTCTGCGCCTGCTCCAGGTCGCCCTTGCGCAGGGTGTCGCGCAGGCGGCTCGCCAGCTCAGGCAGGTCCTCGCGCAGCGAGAGGTAGAACCAGGCTCGCTCGAGCATGATGGCCACGGAAATGACGCTGAGGCCGATGAGCATCCACATGACCCACTCCGCGCCGAAGTTGGTCATGAGGCGCTGGAGCCATTCTACGAGATTCATGAAGAGGTTCCTGTTTCGTCGCGGCCACCGCGGCGGCAGCTGAGGGCTGAGTCAAACCTGCGGGCGCCCAGGGTCATTCCCGCCCGCACCCAGACCCGCGGAGCGCGGGCCAACGAGCAGCGAGCGGCACCGCGAGTCGCGCCGAGGCGCTGGAGCGGTAGCACAAAAGGAAATGCAGGGGCAGCACTCCCAGGTGCAAAATGCGAACAAGCCGCAGTTTTGCGCTGCTGGACCCGGGCGTTTGGCGCCGATTCTTGGGGAGGGGGGCGGCCGTCCGATTGCAGCCAGCGGTGACCGGGCGGCCGCCGACCGGCTAGATCTCGTGCGGCATGAGGTCGTGCGGCGAGCGGAAGAACTGTGTGGGTGAATATTCACCCAAGCAGCTCACGCGCCGCATGTAGATGTCGGCGTAGAGATCCACCTGCTGCCCGAAGATGCTGAGGCCGTTCATCTCTTTGAGCAGAGAGCCAAAGTAAGGGTGAAAGGCGCGATCGATCTCTTCGCCGATGCGATCGTACTCCTGCTCCACTTCGGCCAGCTGCGCGCGTCGGCGCTCGAGGCCGTCCTTCGCCGTGCCGATGACGTGTGGGTCCTGCGGCTCGGCGCGGTACGCGGCCTTCAGCTGCGCCGAGAAGTAGCGGAGCTCGTCCTCGAGTAGGGGCCGCGCCTCGTAGAGCTGGCGACGTCGCACACGCGCGAGCGCTGTTTGCTCGAGCGCCTCCACCTCGCGATCGAGCTCTTGGATGATCATGCCCGTGCGCCAAGTCGTGTCCTTCTTGCTGCGCAGGATGTCGCCGTAGATGTGGTCGCCCACGTAGAGCACGCTCGAGCCCTGAATGCCGAGGCGCTGCTCGAAATCGCGCAATCCCCCGCCCTCGTACACCTTGCCCTTCTCGAGCGGTCCGTCGTGCGCTTGCGATGCAGGCTCCTCGCGCGGCTGGCCCGACGTGCGCACCTTGAGCTCTGTGCCTTCGGCGAACCAGGCTGGCTTCTTCGCCGCGCAGATGACCACATCGAAGTACTGGCGCCATTTGACGTACTGCCCGTCCTTCTGATCGAGCAGGTACGACATCACCGTGTCGGTGTAGTGGTAAGGCGAATTCGTCAGCAGGAAGACGCGCTTACCCGACGAGCGCAGCTTGTGCAGTGTCTTCGAGAGCGCGGGATCGGGCTCGATGTACTTGTCGAGGTCGGCGGTCACCGAGCGATACACGGAGCCGTCCGCGTGCGCCGCGTCGATCGAGGCGCGCACGTCCTCGAACAGCTTGCGCGCGTCGAAGCGCACGTCCCGCTCTTCGAGGGCGGTGATGATCGCGGCGTAGGCCGTCACTTCGCAGAGGGCGAACAACGTGTCGATCCAGTGGTAACGCCGGGTGTGCGCCTGCAGCTTGCGATGCAGGTAGAGGCGCTCCAAGTCCTCGCGGCTGAGCGCCTTGGTGCCGTGGTAGCCCTTGGACACGAGCTTGTGTCGGTCCATTTTCAGGATGTTGCCGAACTTCGTGTCCACCAAGAGTCCGCGGATGGGGTATGCGGTGTCGAACTCGAAGTCGCGCAAGAACTCCGGGTAGCCGCGCGCCACGAGCCGCTCCGCCATCAGCTTGATGCTGAGCTCGTCCATCGCTGCCTGGCGGTAGATCGCCAGCGTGTAGTCCATGTCGAAACCCACCCAGTCGATGGTGCCCATGCGCAGATTGCGATTGGCGAACACGCGGTCGACGCGCGGAATGGTCAGGCTCGTCGGTGGATGCTGATGGATGCCGGGCAGCGGCAGGAGGAGCTGGGCCAGGCCGTCGTCACCCAGTGCGGGCGGCTCTGGACGGTTGTGTAAGTTCACCCGGGACAGGGTATCATGGCTTTCTGCATGGCACTCCCGCTCGCCGTTCTGACTACCGGGCTGCCGGTCCCGCGCGCGCTCGAGCGGCGGGGGTTTTTCTTCGACATGATCCGGGACGCGCTGGCGGGCGTGATGGCGGAGAACATCGAGGACTGCGACGCGACCACGGCCGCGCGCCTGCCCGATCCCAGCGAGGTGTCGGGCGTGATCGTCACTGGCTCCCCGGCGCGCGTGGGCACGCGCGACCCCTGGATGCTGCGCATCGAAGAGCAGCTCCGGAGGTATACGGCGGCCGGCACCCCCGTTTTCGGCATCTGCTTTGGTCATCAGCTGCTCGGCAACGCTCTCGGCGGCAAGGCGGAGCCCAACCCGAACGGTCGCGAGATCGGCACGCCCGAGCTCGAGGTCCTCGAGCTCGACGAGCTCCTGGTCGATCTGCCTGCCCGCCCGGTGGTCATGATGACGCACCTCGACTCGGTCACCGTGCTGCCGCCCGGCGCCGTCGCGCTCGCCCGCACGACGCTCGAGCCCAACGCCGCCATCCGCTTTGCTCCGCGCGTCTGGGGCGTGCAGTTTCACCCCGAGATGGATGCGACCCTCATCGGCGACTACATCCAAGATCGCCGCGAAGCCCTCGCCCTCGAAGGCCTCGATCCCGATGGCCTGCTCGAGCGCCGCGTCGAGTCCGCCTTCGGCCGCCAGATGCTCCGCAGGTTCGTGGCCGAACAGCTCTTGAAGTGAACGGCCGCGGCTGCCTCACCGTTGCCGGTCCGCTCACCCAGCCCCCGCCGGTTCCTTGTCCCGCCCAGCCCGTGAAATGATTTCACTCCGTCGGGCCAGCCGACCAGTCCGGCCGTCCGAGTTGTGAAATCGTCTGAAATGCTGAGAAAGGAAGAAACCATCCTATGTGCCGGCCGAGAAGTGACGGTCCGTCCAGCCCGAGGAATGCATGCCACTCAAAGCCGAGGCCGCCGCATTGTAGACGACCTTCCTGGTGGCATCGTCAGCAACAGTATAGACGAGCAGATGTTTCGTCGCTGTCGCAGGGGGTACTGGGGACGAGACAGTTCTGGTTAGGGCAGGTCGGGCCGCAGTCCAACTCCCACTTGACGTTCCTGGCGAAACTCGGACCAATTTCGACTCACAAATTGGACATTCTCGGTGCGTCAGGCAGGTCAGGCGCGCGCCTGTGAGAAGGAGTTCGAATCGTTCCGGGGTTGGTCTCGCGCAGCCATCGAAGGTAGGATCGCCTTCGCATGAGGGAGGAGCAGAATGCGTTGAGTCGGGCTATTTCGCATGCCCTCCGTCACGAGCCGTGGCTCTATGAGCTCGAGCTGGATGACGATGGTTGGACGTCCGTGGACGCGCTGATCCAGGCATTGCAACAGTCCGCATCCGCATGGACGTCCGTGTCTCGGGCGACGATCGAGGAACTGATCGCGGCCTCCGACAAGCAGCGGCACGAGATGAGTGGCGACCTGATCCGCGCGTCGTACGGCCATTCGCTCCCGGGCAAATTGCGGCGCGAGGCGAGCACGCCACCGGAGTTGCTGTTCCACGGGACGTCGCCTCAGGCCATGGAAGTCATCCTCCGTGAAGGGCTGAAGCCGATGGGCAGGCAGTACGTGCACTTGTCCGCGGACGAAGAGACGGCTCTGGCCGTCGGGCAGAGGAAGAGCACGGCGCCGATCCTTTTGAAGGTCGACGCGACGGCAGCCCAGTCTGAGGGGACGGTGTTCTACGTGGGGAACACCAAAGTCTGGCTCGCAGACGGCGTGCCGGCGCGCTTCATCGCGACGGCGGGCGACGCCCCCTAGTTCGTCTCCAGCACCACCGCGGCGGGCGCGCCCTCCTCGCCGGTGCAGAGCAGGGTGAGCACGGCGCCCGGCGTCTTTTCGTGGGGGAGGTTGCCGGAAGAGGGCAGGGCGTCGACCGTTTCGTCGAGGTCATTGTAGAGCCAGCAGTCGGTGACGCCGGTCGTGCCCCAGAGGAGCATCGTGGCGTCGGCCTGTGCCACCCAGATGATGGGTGCTTTCGGGCGATAGTGCGTGCCGCGGTCGACCGCGGGCACATCGAGCACCAGATCCTCGCGGGTCGTGGTGGCTTTCCAAGTGGTCTCGGTCGGCACCGCTGTGCCGGCGTCGACGCAGGCGCTGGTGAAGGAACTGCCGGACTCTTCCTGCGCCAGGAACAAGTGCCCGCTCGGGGTGGCGACGAAGGGATTGCCGAGGCTGTCCGTGCTGCCGTCGAGGAGCGTCACTACGCCGTCGTTGTTCGATGGTCGCTGCGACTCGATGCAGGTGTCGTCGCAGAAGGATTGGACATTCGAGCCCCAGGAGCCTTCCGGGTGATAGATGACGCTGCGAGTGAGGGCCATGGTGAGCGTGCCCTGGACCCAAGCGCCGGTCGTGCCCGGCGTGTTGCCGGTGGCGCTGATCTGGGTGCCGTAGAAGGCGCGGCTGGTTCCTTGGAGAGCGCCGCCCGTGCTCGTGAGCGCTCGGTTGTTCCAGAATACGACGTCTCGAGCGACGGCCTCGACGTCCGCGAACTGGATGGCTCCTCCCCGAGCGCTGGCGCTGTTCTCGGCGAAGATCGTGCTGGTGATGTGCACTTGGCGGTTCGTGCTGTAGCCGCTGATGAGCTCGAGGGCGCCGCCGACGCCATTGACCGCGGTGGCGGTGTTGCGGAGAAACAGGTTGTCGTCGAGGTAGGCGTCGCCGCCGTCGATGCGCATGGCGCCGCTGGTTTGGGCGCTGTTCTGGATGAAGGCCGTGCGACGCACGCTGAGCACGCTCGAGCTCGAGAAGCGGCTGTAGTGGACGGCGCCGCCGATTTCCGCCTGGTTCCGGTAGAAGAGTGAGTCGACGATGCGCAGGCTCGAGCTGCCGGCGTAGACGGCGCCGGAGTTGCCGCTGGACGACGTGGCCACGTTGGCGATGAACTGGCAGCCGAGGATCGTGGCATGACTCGAGGTCTGTACGTCGATGGCAGCGCCGGCCTCGCCGCGGTTCTTCATGAAGGTGACGTCGGCAAACGTCGCCGTCGAGGCGAAGACCACCTTCGCGCCGCCGCCGTAGCTGCTCGTGCTGCCGCCGTTGGCGTTGCCCTCGCGCACCACGAAGCCGTCGAGCTCGGTGCGATCGTTCATCATCACCACAGGATGCGTGTCGCTCGCGTCGGCGACGTCGTCGTCGTTGACGTCGCCATCGAGGATCGATGGCGCGAGCGCGGCGCGCTCGGCGAAGTCAGTTTCCGTACCCGCGAAGCCTCCATAGATGGCGTGGTAGTCGGGCACGTCGGCGACGGGGGTGGTCGCAGGCGTAGCCGGCGCATTGCGATAGACGCCTGCCTGCACCCAAGCCACCTGACCAGGCGCCATGGACGAGAGCTGGTCGATCGTAGCCGCATTGGCCCAGGAGCTGCCGTCGCTGCTGCCAGCGCCCGTCGGCGTCACGTAGAACGGCGCACCCTCGCTGTGGCAGTAGACGAGCACGTCGCGCACGTCGGCAGTGCCCACCGTGCCGGAGCCACCGTACACGTCGCAGACCTGCGTCGGGCTCTCCGGTGAGCTCACCACGCTCACCTCGTAGTCGAGACCCTCCCGGACTGGGACAGCGAAGGTGAAGTCCTCGCTGCGCACCATGGGCAGCACATCGCCCATGCCATTCTGCAGCACGAGGCCGCTGCCGGCATAGCCGGTGACGCGACCGCCAATGGTGCGCAGTGGCAGCACATGGACCAGCTTCGTCGCTGTATCGGACAGGCCGAGGGCGTCGGTGCAGGTGTACGAGACCTCGAAATCACCCGGCACGTCGAAGGTGCGCTCGGCGGGGTCCTCGACGGTGGCGACCTGGAGGTGCGTGTCGAACTGCCATTCGTGGACGAGCTCCCCGGGGCCGTCTGCATCGGTGCAGGTGCCGGCGAAGGAGACGGCATCGCCCACGGCGACCGTTGTCTCGGCCGGATCGTCGATGCTTGCCGTTGGCGGGCCGTTCACCGTAATCGTGACGGTTGCAGGGGTCGCATCGGCGGCCCCGCGCTCATCCGAGCAGGTGTAGGTCACCTCGAACTCACCTGCAGTTTCGAACACGACGCTCGGGGCGGTCGTGGTCGCGTCGTCGGCGGCGCCGTCGAAGGTCCAAGCATGCGTCAGCGGTTCGTCGGATTCGGGGTCGCTGCAGCTCGAGCTGAAGTCGACGGTATCGCCAACGTTGACCGTGAGCGCGCTGACCGGCTCTTCGATGATGCCGCTCGGTCGGCCGTTGACCTCCACTTCACGAGTGACATCCGGTGATGAGGCGCCCCGCTCGTCCGTGCACCGGTACGTCACCTCGTAGAGGCCTGGCGTCGGAAAGACGATCTCGCCGGGGTCTTCCGCCGTGGATGCGCCTTCGCCGTCGATGCTCCAGGCGTGCTCCGGGGAGGCACCATCCGAGTCCGTGCAGGTGCCACTGAACGCGACGTCGTCGCCTTCGGTGATAGTGGTCAGGAGCTCCGCCGGGACGTCGATTTGGGCGCTCGGGACGTCGTTGACCAGCAGCTGAAACGACGCAGAAGTCGCGGCTCCGAGCGCGTCGGTGCAGGTGTACGTCACCTCGTAGCTGCCGACGGCGGGCGCTGTGACCAGCCCAGGATCCTCCACCGTCTGACCCAAGCTCCAGGCATGCGAGAGCGGCGTATCCGAGTCGACGCAGGTGGCCGCAAGCTCCAGCGACGCGCCCTCGTTGAGCACGACATCGGCAGTCGGGGCGTCGAGCTGCACACTGGGCGCTTCGTTCTCGTCCTCGGCTACGGTGACGATGACGGTGGCTGGAGCGCTGGTGGCTCGTCCGTCGCTGCAGCGATAGGTCACCGTGTGCTCGCCGACGGGCAAGACGAGATCGCCGGGGTCGGCGTCGGTGCTGGTCTCGTCGCCGAAATCCCAGAGGTGGGTGAGGGAGTCGCCGTCATCGGGATCGGTGCAGGTGCCGACGAACGTGACGCTCTCGCCTGCTTGCACCGTGAGGTCGTCGTCGGGCGCGTCGATGGTGGCTGTGGGCGTGGTGTTGTCGTCGTCGTCGTCGCTCACGGTGACGATGACGGTGGCTGGAGCGCTGGTGGCTCGTCCGTCGCTGCAGCGGTAGGTGACCGTGTGCTCGCCGACGGGCAAGACGAGATCGCCGGGGTCGGCGTCGGTGCTGGTCTCGTCGCCGAAATCCCAGAGGTGGGTGAGGGAGTCGCCGTCATCCGGATCGGTGCAGGTGCCGGCGAACGTGACGCTCTCGCCTGCTTGCACCGTGAGGTCGTCGTCGGGCGCGTCGATGGTGGCTGTGGGCGTGGTGTTGTCGTCGTCCGGTTCCGGAGTCGGGCCCTGGCAGGAGATGACGGTGAGGGTGAGGAGCAGGGCAAGACGGCGCACCGAGCGAGTCTATCCGAGGTGCGGGAGAACGGATCGCGCTGCTCGGGCCCGAGGCAAATCGACACACCAGAGCCGGATGCGCTCAGGCCCGCGAGCGGAAGAGGCCGCCGGCCACCAGCATGAGTACGAGCGCCCCGACGACGCTCCCGATGATTCCGGCGGTATTGAGGTCGGTCACTCGGTTATCGGTGATGAGCGCGACCAGAAAGCCGCCCACGAAGGAGCCGGCGACGCCGAGCAGCATCGTGGCGATGAGGCCCATGCGTTGCCGCCCGGGCATCAGGGCGCGCGCAATCAAACCAACGATCAGGCCGAACAGGATGAAGAGGAGGATGCTCATGCCCACTGCCCAGCAACAGCCGTGCCAGCGAAAGCCCTGCGCCGTCGAGACCGGAGCCGACGGGAGAGAAGAGCGGGGGTTTCGTGGGTGGTATCGGCTCGCGGGGCTCCGTAGTCGGAGAACCCGGCGCTTTCGCGACCCTGCATTGCCCCGGGCCCCGCCCTCGATTAGAGCGCGCGCATGGGTTTTTCCTGTGGTGTCGTCGGCCTGCCCAACGTGGGCAAGAGTACGCTCTTCAATGCGCTCTCGAGCGCTCGCGCCGAGGCGCAGAATTTCCCGTTTTGCACCATCGAGCCGAACGTCGGCATCGTGCCGGTGCCGGATCCGCGCTTGGAAAAGCTGCACGCGCTCTATGCTTCCGACAGCATCGTGCCGACGTCGATTCGCTTCGTCGACATCGCCGGCCTCGTGAAGGGCGCTTCCAAGGGGGAAGGCCTTGGCAATCAGTTTCTGGCGCACATTCGTGAGGTCGACGCCATCATGCACGTGGTGCGTTGCTTCGAGGACGAAAACGTCACGCACGTCGATGGCAAGGTCGATCCGGTGGCGGACGTCGGCACCATTCACACCGAGCTCTGCTTGAAGGATCTCGACACGGTGCAAAAGCGCCTCGACAAGGCGCAGAAGCAAGCCAAGGGCGGCGACCAGAAAGAAAAGGCCGCGGTCACCCTGTGCACGCGCCTGGTGGCGCACCTCGATCAAGGCAAGCCGGCGCGTAGCGCCGAAGCGCAGTCGGACACGGAGCGTGAAGTCTTGCGCGAGATGGCGCTCCTGACGGCCAAGCCGACGTTCTACGTCGCCAACGTGGACGAAGGCACCGTCACCCACGTCGACGACAACCCCCACTACCGCGCGCTCGTGGCGTTCGCGAAAGAAGAGGGCGCGGAAGTCGTGCCGATCTGCGCCGCGCTCGAGGCGCAGATTGCGGAGCTCGAGCCGGCGGATCGACCCGAGTTTTTGGAGAGCGCAGGACTGTCCGAGGCGGGCCTGCATCGCGTGATCCGCACGGGCTACTCGATGCTCGGCCTGGCGACGTTCCTGACGGCAGGCAAGAAGGAGTGCCGCGCCTGGACGGTGCGCAAGGGCGCGACGGCTCCACAAGCAGCGGGCGTCATCCACACGGACTTCGAGCGCGGCTTCATCAAGGCCGAGGTCATCTGGTGGGAAGACCTTTTGCAGTACGGCAGCGAGGCCAAGTGCAAAGAGGCCGGCAAGATGGGGATCGAAGGCAAGGAGTACGTCGTCCGCGACGGCGACGTCATCCATTTCCGCTTCAACGTGTGAAGCTCGCGCGAGCTGACCGGCGCCTCGTGTCGGCGCCTACGCGCGATCGCTCGTGTCGGGGCCTACGCGCGGTCGCCCGGGTCGCCGGAGCATTAGAAATTCTAATGGTGGTCGGGAGAGTCCGTGGCGTACGGCGGCCCACTGGCAGGCAGGAATGCGAAAATTCGCGGCAATTTCTCGCGTTTCTGCTGGCCGGGCAGGTGGGGCGCTGCCCTCTGCGAGCTGAGGCTTAGATTTTCTAATGGGTGACGGACCTGGTGGTGAGAACACGATGGCCGCCACACCGCACACCGCACACCGCACGGTGGGGCGGGGCCGCGCCCCCGCGTGGTGCCGGTGCGCGGCTGGCGCGGGGAACCTGCGCCGTCCGGGCGCCTTACTGCGGGGTGGCCGAGGGAACGGCCTTCGGATCTTCCGCGGGCGCGCTCGACCGGCTCAGGAGTGCGACGCCGATCAGCACCGCGACGACCACGAAGGCGAGTCCGAGGAGCAGGATGGGCAGTGCGCTCTTCTTCTGGCTTTGAGCGATGGAGCGGATGGCCGCCGGGCTTTGGGCGCCCGTCGGAATGTCGCGCCCCGTCGGTGGACGCGGCTCTTCCGCTTCTGCCAAGACGCGCTGCAGGTTCGCGCGCGCGGCCATGATTTCGGCCTGCTCCGAGAGCGAGGTGCTGGCGAAGGCAGCGGGATGATCGCTGTTGCCGCGGGCACGGCTGTCGGGGCCGTTCGCCTCGAGGTCGCCCGCGTCGGACTCTACGAGCGGCGAGGTGGCGCCGACCATGGTTCCCTTGAAATCTTGCGTGGGCGCGCGCTCGGCGGTGGGGCCGGGCCGCAGCGATTCACGCACGGGCTCGGCAGTGCCAACCATCGTGGCGGCGAAATCTTGCTTGGGTGCGCGACCTGCCGCCGCGACGCCTTCGCGCGGCGTGGGAGCCGTCGCCGCGTTGGCTTTGGCCTCGGCCATCGCTTGCGCGACGTCGGGAGGCGCGACACCGAGCATGGTGCCTTTGAGCTTGGAGTTGGGTGCGCGCGCCAGCGGACTCTCGGGCTTGGCGGGTGCGGGTGCGCGGGCCGCCGCGCCGGCGGCTTCTTCTGCCGCGCGCTTCTCGAGGTCGGCCTTGGCGGCCGCAATCGCCGCGTGCATGTCCGGCGGGGCGACGCCGATCATCGTGCCTTTGATCCCGCCTTTGGTGCTGGCAGCCGGTGCCGCGGCGGCGGGCGGCGCACCCGCGGCGGGGGCGTCGGCGCCGCCGATCTTGGCTTTGGCCGCAGCGATGGCGGCCTGCATGTCGGGCGGGGCGACGCCGATCATCGTGCCTTTGAGGGCAGGTTTGGCTCCGGCAGGAGCGGCTGGAGCAGCCGGCGCTGGCTCCGCCGGTGTGGGCGCTGCCTGTGCGGCCGCCTTGGCCTTGGCTTCTTCGAGCGCGCGCGCCATCTCCGGGGGGGCCACACCGATCATGGTGCCTTTGAGGGCGCTCGACTTGGGGGGGGTGGGGCCCGCTGCGCTCGGAGCCGGGCTACCACCGGCAGCTGCCGGTGGCTTGGCCGCGCTGGGAGCCATGACCATCGTCCCCTTGAACCGCGCCTGCGGTGCCTTCGCTTGGAGGTCGAAGCCGCATTGAGCGCACTTCGCCTCGGTGTCCGCATTCTTGGTGCCGCAGTTCGGGCAAAACACGAGAGTATCGTCCTCCTCCCCGCGCGCTGGGCTCGGGCGGGCCAGCCTACCTGTCAGCCCGTGCGGGAAACAAGCCATGCTCGTTCGACCGGCCATCGAGCCACGGACGGCCGCCCCGAGCGCTCGGCGAAGAGGGACGTCCGGAATTTTCCATCCACTGCGCTCCGATGCCTCCCGCGCGCGCAGCGGCTGGGGTGCCCACGGCGGGCTCGCGCCAAGCGGGCGATTTCACGTCGGAAGTCCTGCGAGCGGCTCGCGACGCTTCCGCCTGGGACGCGCCCTTGACACTCCGAACCACCGCTCACTACCGTGCGGCCCGCTCGGCGCCCCCTAGCGGCGATTTTGCCCGACCGTCGCCGAGGAACGGAACCAGGAAGAGACATGGCATTCGCCCTGAGTGCGGAGGACGAGCGCAAGTACGCGGACATCCTCACCCGCTATCCGAACAAGATGGCCGCCTGCATTCCGGTGCTGCATTTGTGCCAGGATGCCAACGAGAATTGGGTGAGCGAAGACGTCATCCAGTTCGTGGCCGACCGGCTGGAGCTCAGCACCGCCCACGTGACGGGCGTGGCGACCTTCTATCACCTCTTCAACCGCGAGAAGCCTGGCCGTCATCAGGTTTGGGTGTGCCGCACGCTCTCGTGCGCACTCCGCGGTGGAGAAGAGCTCCTCTCCCACTGCGAGAAGCGTCTGAAGGTGCACGCCGGCCAAACGACGGCCGACGGCAAAGTCACGCTCCGCACGGCCGAGTGTCTGGCCTCCTGCGGCACCGCGCCGATGATGCAGGTCGACAAGCGCTACCACGAGAACCTCAGCGTGGCCGAGGTCGATCGCATCTTGGACGGCCTCCTCGCCGACTGAACCCGCCGTCCCCGTCCAGCCGCCGTCCCCGTCCCGCTCTTCTGTCCACCGACGATCGCAGCCGCCCCACGAACGCAGCGCACCGAGGTCGAATCGCATGCTCAAGCGCACCAGCTATCTCACCCACGGTTACGACAAGCCCGATGGGCACACGCTCGCCTACTACGAGCAGTCTGGCGGCTATCAGTCGGCCAAGAAAGTTCTCCGCGGCATGTCTCGCGACGACGTCGTCGCCGAGATGAAGGCCGCCCACATCCGCGGCCGCGGCGGCGCCGGCTTCGATTGCGGCACCAAGTGGAGCTTCATGCCCAAGGAGAGCTCGAAGCCGCACTACCTCGTCGTCAATGCAGACGAGGGCGAGCCCGGCACCTTCAAAGACCGCACGATCATGGAGCGCAATCCGCACTCTTTGATCGAAGGCTGCATCATCGGAGCGTACGCGATTGGCGCTCACGCCGCCTACATCTACGTGCGCGATGAGCTCCACCTCGCCAAGGAGCGGTTGTGGGGCGCCATCGCCGAGGCCAAGGCCAAGGGCTATCTCGGTAGCGCACCGTTCGGCTCGGGCTATGCGATGGAAGTGTACGTGCACACCGGCGCGGGCGCGTACATCTGCGGCGAAGAAACGTCGCTCTTGAACTCGCTCGAGGGGCGTCGTGGTGAGCCACGGCTCAAGCCACCCTTCCCGGCGCAGGTGGGTGCTTTCGGCTGCCCCAGCACCGTCAACAACGTGGAAACGATCGCCATCGTTCCCACGGTCATCGGAGTGGGCGGTGACGCCTTCAGTCAGGTGAGCGCGCTCCATTCTTGGAACGACGGCGGCGCCCGACTCTTCGGCGTCAGCGGCCACGTGAAGACGCCAGGCGTCTACGAGGCAGCCGTCGGCCTGACGTTGCGTGAGCTCATCTACGACTTGGGCGGCGGCATCCTGGGCGACGGCAAGCTCCTCGCGGTGATTCCCGGCGGCTCGTCGTGCCCCGTGCACCTCGCCGACGAGATCGTCGACGTGCCGAACAATCCGCGCTTCGCCGAGTACCAGGGCAAGAGTCTGCTCGACCTGCCGCTCGGTGTGGACGCGTTCCGCGGCGTTGGCAGCATGCTCGGTACGTGCTGCGCCATCGTCATGTCCGACAAGACCGACCCGGTGTTGGCTTTGCACAACGTAATGCGGTTCTACCGCCACGAGTCGTGCGGCCAGTGCACACCGTGCCGCGAAGGCTGCGGCTGGATCGAGCGCATCCTGGACAAGATCGTGGAGGGCCGGGGCAGCGTGGAAGAGCTCAATCAGCTGCACGAAATCGCCTCCAACATCACCGGCAACACCATCTGCGCCTTCGGCGATGGCGCTGCACAGCCCGCGCTCAGCTTCGTGCGCAAGTTCCGCCCCCAGCTCCTCGACTACATCACTTCGGGCGGCAAGGGCCAAACCGGGAGCCTTCGAGTATGACCGCTGGAAGTTTGCTGTTTGCCGTGTGTGCGGCGCTGTGCCTTGCGGGGGCGCTCTTGGTGGTCACCGCCAAGAATCCCATCCGCTGCGCGATGGGGCTTTTGACCACGATTGTCGGCATCGCCGGCCTCTTCTTGCGGCTGAGCGCACAGTTCCTCGCCGCCATGCAGATCCTGGTTTACGCCGGGGCGGTCGTCATCTTGTTCGTGTTCGTGATCATGCTGCTCGGACCAGCAGCGAGTGGTGAGGCGGCGCCCCCCCAGCGTCCGAGCATCTCGCAGCTCATCGCCGGCGCCATGGTCGCCGTCCTCGGCGTGCTGTCGCTGGGCCTCATCGGCTACGGCGACTCCCACGCCTTCGAGCTGATCGGCCAGAGTCACGGGTCGGTGGCCGCCGTCGGCAGCCGCATTTTCAAGGAGGGCCTCGTGCCCTTCGAGCTCGCCACGGCCCTGCTCTTGGTTGCCGTCGTCGGCGCCATCGCCGTCGCACGGTCCAAGCCTGCCGGCCACAAAGCCAAGCCCGCAAAAGAAGAAAACCCCACGCGCCGCATGTTCCAAGGACCAGTGAACAGGCCAGGTGCCGCGGGCGCTGCCCGGGAGAACGTGTGATGGAACTCGGTCTGGTGGTCGAGCACTACGTGCTCCTGGCGTCGGCGATCTTCGCGATTGGCGCCATCGGCTTTCTGATGCGTCGCAACGTGCTGGTGCAGCTGATGTGCATCGAGCTGATGCTCAACAGCGTGAACCTCACACTGGTCGCTTTCAATCGTCGTCACCACGGCGACATGAACGGTCAGATGTTCGCCTTCTTCATCATCGCCGTGGCAGCTGCAGAGCTCGCCGTTGGTCTGGCGATTGTCCTGCAATTTTACCGCTTGCGCGGCTCCGTCCACAGCGACGAAGCCTCGAGCCTGCGGCACTGAGCCGAACGGGGAACTAGCTCATGGAAGCTCTCAGCCACATCTTCCCGAGTCAGGACTATGCTCTGCTCGGGGTCATTTTGGCCTTGCCGCTGCTCGGTGCGATCGGCAACGGCATTTTCGGCAAGCGTCTCGGCAAAGAAGCGGTGACGCTGATGGGCCTCTCGGCCGTCGGTGTCCCGTTCCTGTTTGCTCTGGCGTCGTTCTGCTTGCTCGCCTGCCACGGCGAAGGCGAGCACACGACCACGTCCCTCACCTGGACGGCTTGGCATTGGCTGGAGCTGCAGGGTTCAGGCGCGGGCGTCGCCAACTTCCGCAGCATCTCGCTCGACGTGGCGTTCCGCATGGACCCGCTGAGCGGCGTCATGTCGCTCGTCATCACGGGCATCGGCTTCCTCATTCACCTCTACTCCTCCAAGTACATGGAGGAGGACCCGGGCTATCACCGCTTCTTCGCCTACCTGAACCTGTTCATCTTCTCGATGCTGGTCTTGGTGCTCGGCGACAGTCTGCCCATCCTCTTCGTAGGCTGGGAAGGCGTGGGCCTCTGCAGCTATCTGCTCATCGGCTTCTGGTTCACGGAGGAAGCGAACGCAGCTGCGGGCAAGAAGGCGTTCATCACCAACCGCGTCGGTGACTTCGGCCTGCTCGTAGCGATGGGCCTCTTGGCTTGCTACGTCGGGGCGCTCGACTGGACGGGGATCGAAGCGGGACGCGAAGCGCTGCTCTCGCCCGTGAAAGTCTGGCCCGTGTCCGACAGTGTACCCATCGCCGGTGTCCTGCCCCAGAGCTGGGCCGAGTTCCTGAACGCTCCGCGTTACCTCGATCCGGCGACGCTCGTCTGCCTGGCGCTGTTCTTGGGTGCCATGGGCAAGAGCGCACAGCTCGGTTTGCACGTCTGGCTACCGGACGCGATGGCGGGCCCCACGCCCGTGTCGGCCCTGATTCACGCCGCCACCATGGTGACTGCCGGCGTCTACCTGCTCTGCCGCTTGTCACCCGTCTTCGTGCTGAGCCCACTCGCCATGTTCATCGTGGCGCTGTTCGGTGCGCTCACGGCGCTCTTCGCCGCGACGATCGCGCTCGTGCAGAACGACATCAAGAAGGTGTTGGCCTATTCGACCGTGAGCCAGCTCGGCTTCATGTTCCTCGGTGTGGGCGTGGGCGCGTTCGAGGCTGGATTCTTCCACGTCCTCACGCACGCCTTCTTCAAGGCTTGCCTCTTCCTCGGCGCCGGCTCGGTCATCCACGCCATGCATGCGCGCATCCACGACACGAATGCGTCGCAGGACATGCGCAACATGGGTGGCCTGCGCGCCTTCATGCCGGGGACCTTCATGACCTTCGTCGCGGCCTGGGCGGCGATCGTTGGCCTACCGCTCACGAGCGGCTTCTGGTCGAAGGATGAGATCCTCTTCAAGGCCAAGACGTCGTTCGTCACGGCTCCGGCCGAGCTCCGCGGCCATTCGCCCACCGGACCGGTCGCCATCGACACCTTCGTGTGGACCGAGGGCATGGGCACTGCCCTCTACCTGATTGGTCTCACGGCAGCGATCCTGACCGCCTTCTACATGACGCGCCTCTTGCTCGGCACGTTCTTCGGCGAGTTCAAGGGCTGGACGATCACGCCAGGCTGGACGGATCCGCACGCTGCTCACGGGCACGGCGAGGACGATCACGGTCATGACGATCACGGTCATGACGACCACGCCCACCATGCTCATGAGGAGCCCGGACCGAGCATGCAAGGTCCGACGCCCCACGAGTCACCCTGGCAGATGACGCTGCCGCTCTGGATTCTCGGCGGACTGGCGGTGGCGGCTGGTTTCCTGAACGCGCACGCCATTCATGTGGCGCCCCTCGGCCACTTCCTCGAGCCCGTCTTCACCACGGCAAGCAAGAGCGTGGCCAGTCACGAGGGCGCAGAAGGCTTCCTCTGGGTCGGCATGGCCGCAGCCGTGCTGGTCGCCTTCGGCGGCGGCGTTGGTTTCGCTTACTGGGTCTATGTCCAAATGAAGGGCGTTCCGGCAGCCGAGTGGACGGCGAAGTTCCCCGGCGTGCACGCGTTCTTGCGCGACAAGTGGCGTGTCGACGAGTTCTACCAGGAGACGATCATCGGAGCGGTCGACTCGCTCGCCGAGATGTGCGTTTGGGCCGACAAGTACATCGTCGATGGCATCTTGGCGCGGTTCACCGCAGGCCTGACGCAGGTCCTCGGCACCATCCTGCGCCAGTTCCAGACGGGTCGCGTGCAGGCGTACTCGGCCGTCATGACCCTCGGCATGTTCGGCGTGGCCGCCTTCTTGTGGTCGCCCCAAGCGTCGGTTCGGGAGCAGGTGGACGAGCGGGCCGGTACGTACGCCCTCGCGGCTGCCCCTGGTCTCGGCTTCAGCTACCGCTGGGACGTGGATGGCAAGGAAGGCTGGGACGGCGAATATGGCGCCGCCAAGGCCGCCCATTTCAAGCTCGACGTGGGCGAGGAGCGTACGGTCAAGGTGGCCGTGAAGAACGCCTTTGCGGTCGAGAGCGAGAAGGTCTTCACCTATGTGCGGCCACGGCCCGATCTGTCGCGGCCAGCCGGCTCCGTCGAGGGGCCGACTCGCATCGTCAAAGGCGAGGACGGCAAGCTACGCGCAGGGGGCGGACCAAGCGAGCCCGGCGCGGCCACAGGCCGGCCGTCACCCACCGGTCCGGACATGGAAGCCCTCAAACGAGCCATGGAACGTCAGAGGAAAGAGGACGAATAAGTCATGCCCGCCTTGGCCCAGCCTTTCTTCGAGTTCGCGCCGTACCTGATCGCTTTCGCGCTCGGTGCTCTCATTCCGTCTGGCCGCAGCGTCCTCGAGCGCTCGACCGTCGGCATCGTGGTGGCGCTCGCCTTCCTGTTCGTCCGCAGCATGTGGCCGGACGGGACGGCCCCCATCACCGACCTAGCGATCGAGTGGCGCCACTTCCTCAGCGTCATCGTCTTCTTGCCGATGGTCGGCGGCGTGTTCCTGCTCTTTCTGCCGCGCCAGGCGCCGGCGTTTTTGCAGCGCTACACGCTGCTTGTGATGGCGCTCGATTTCGCGCTGTCGCTCGGCCTCTTGGCCATCACGTGGACCCGCGGCTGGCACTTTCAGTACATCGCCGAGTGGATCCCGTCCTTGGGCATCCGCTACCACGTCGCAGCTGACGGCCTGAGCCTTTGGATGATCCTGCTCAGCACCTTCACCATGCCCATCGCGGCGCTGGTGTCGTTCGGGTCCATCAAGAAGCGCATCAAGGACCTGTGCTTCGCGCTCCTCATGCTGCAGGGCGCCATGATCGGCGCGTTCGTTTCGCTCGATCTGTTCCTGTTCTTCGTGTTCTGGGAGCTCATGCTCCTGCCGATGCTCATCCTCATCGGCGTGTACGGCGGCGTCGATCGCATCAAGGCAGCGTACAAGTTCTTCCTCTACACGATGGTCGGCTCGATGATGATGCTGGCCGCCATCCTGTACCTGGTGTGGACGCACCGCGAGCTCGCCGGCTTCTGGACCTTCGACTACCTGGCGCTGTCCAAGGTGGTCCTGCCGGAGCGCGCCGCCTGGCTCTGCTTCATGGGCTTCTCGCTGGCATTCTTGATCAAGGTGCCGGTCTTCCCGTTCCACACCTGGCTTCCCGACGCGCACGTGCAGGCGCCCACCGGCGGCTCGGTCATTCTGGCCGCGGTGCTGCTCAAGCTCGGCACCTACGGTTACATCCGCTTCTGCATGGGCATGTTCGGGGGCCCAGCGGGTACCGCGGGGGCATTCCTGGCCAGCATCGTGATCGTGCTCGGCATCATCTATGGCGCGCTCGTCGCCTGGAAGCAGGACGACGTGAAGCGCTTGGTGGCCTACTCGTCAGTGGCGCACATGGGCTTCGTGATGCTCGGCATCTTCGCGGGCACTCCCGCCGGTCTGGCCGGCGCGATCCTGCAGATGATCAACCACGGCATCTCCACCGGCGCGCTCTTCCTCTTGGTGGGCGTCATCTACGACCGGCGCCACACGCGCATGGTCCAGGAGTTCGGTGGCCTGGCCAAAGTGATGCCCGTCTACGCGACCTTGTTCATCATCGTCACCATGTCGAGCATCGGCGTGCCCGGAACCAACGGCTTCGTCGGCGAGTTCATGGTGATCATGGGCACGTTCCTCTCCGAGTACTTGCGGCCCTTCTACCATCTACAGGCCATTCTGGCTTCGCTGGGCGTCATTCTCGCCGCTGTCTACATGCTCGGCGTCGTGCAGAAGATGTTCTTCGGCCCGCTCTCGAACGAGAAGAACCGCCACCTGTCCGACATGAACGTGCGCGAGGTGATGGCCATTGCGCCGCTCATCGCCATGATCTTCGTCATCGGCCTCTTCCCCAACATCTTCCTGGATCCGATGCAGGAGACCGTGGAGGCCACGCTGGATCGCTACCGCGAGCAGCGCGTCGAGTTCACCGAGCAAGAGGGCGGCGGAACCGCTCGTCTGGCGGCGCGCCGTGGTGGTCCGCTCGAGGTGGGCTACCCGGAGGACCCGAAGGCGCGCGCTCTCGCGCTCGCCAAGGCGGCTGAGGCCGCTCCGGACGCCCCGGCGGACGGCCAGGCAGAAGGCGCCGCGGACGAGCCGAGCCAAGACCCGCCCCGCCGTCGTCCGCGCGCCGAAGAGGCACCCGAGCTCCCGGCCGGTCACCCCCAGGTCGGAGGCGGCGAGCGACCGGCCGCCGCGCAGCCCGCAGCACCACGGCGTGCGCGTCCTCCCCGTCCTGAGCCGGCCCCCGCAGGCGGAACGCGTCCCGCCACCCAGCCGAGCGCTGGTGAGGAGGCAAAATGATGCAGACCTACTTTGGACTCTCCCCGCTGCTCGCGGTCTCGCTGGGCGGACTGCTCTTGATGCTCGCCGAGGCGTTTGGCAAGCCTGCGGAAGGTCAGGGCGTCGACGCCAAGGGTGAGGTGGTGGATGCAGGCGCGGGTCGCGGCGCCGAGCTGGGGCTGATCGCTGCGGTCGTGCTGCTCGCTGGCGCGGTGTTCAATGCCTCCGTCTGGATGGTCGGGCCCGAGAATCTGCCCGGGCTCGACGGCGTGGCCCCCTACCTGATCATCGATCGCTTCTCGGTGTTCTTCGGTTTCGTGATCTGCCTCGCGAGCGCGCTGGTGGCGCTCCTGGCCGGAGCCTACCTGCCCGAGCATCGCATCGACCGCAGCGAGTTCTTCCCGCTTTTGGTCTTCTCGACCGTCGGAGCCATGGCGCTGGCCGCCGCCGGCGACCTGCTCACGCTGTTCGTCGCTTTGGAGACGATGTCCCTCGGCGTCTACTCGATGATCGGGCTCCGGCGCACGAGTCAGCGCTCGGTCGAGGCGTCGCTCAAGTACTTCCTGCTCGGCTCATTTGCAGCCGCCCTCATGCTGTTCGCTGGCGCCCTCCTCTATGGCGTCACCGGGCACACGGACCTGGCCGGCATCGGCGCTGCGCTGTCCAAGCTGCAGGGCGACGCGGTCCTCGGGCAGACGGGCATCCTGATCGTCGCAACGGCTCTGATGCTGGTCGGCTTGCTGTTCAAGATCAGCGCGGTGCCGTTCCACATGTGGGCCCCTGACGCCTACGAGGGCGCCCCTACGCCAACGAGCGGCTACATGGCCGCCATCGTGAAGAGCGCAGCGTTCGCGCTGCTCTTGCGCGTGCTCTTCTCGGCATTCGGCGACGAGCGCCTGGCCAGCTGGGGCGCTGGTTGGCCGCCCATTCTGCTGGTGCTCTCGGTGCTGAGCATGTTCGTCGGCAACCTGATTGCGGGGCGCCAGGCGTCGGTCAAGCGCATGCTCGCGTACTCGTCCATCGCACACGCTGGCTATGCGCTGGTCGGCGTGGTAGCTGCGAGCCGTGGCGTCGAAGCGCAAGCTTCGGTGCTCTTCTACCTGTTTGCCTATGGCGTCTCGACCGTGGGCGCCTTCGGAGCCCTCATTCTCATCGGCAGCTATGGCAAAGAGGCAGTGAGCTACGAGGACCTCGCCGGCTTGGGTCGACGTCACCCGGCTCCTGCCCTCGCGATGGTGCTGTTCCTGATCTCCCTGGCGGGGATGCCCCCGACGGGCGGCTTCTTCGGCAAGATGTACGTGTTCCAAGCGGCCATCGACCACGAGCTCTACGTGCTCGCGATCCTGGGCCTGCTCAACAGCGTGATCGGCGCCTACTACTACCTGAAGGTGCTGGTCTACATGTACATGCGCGAGCCCAAGCTCGACGCGCCGGTGGCTGTGCCGATGAAGTCGGGCATGGCGACCGCTGCCCTGCTCATCGCGGCCGTGTTCGTGTTCGTGCTGGGCTGCTTCCCGGACCGGTTTCTGGCGCTGGCTCAAGCGGCCGTGCTGCGTTGATTCGGCAGGGCTGATTCGGCAGGGCTGACTCGGCAGGGCTGACTCGGCAGGGCTGACTCGGCAGGGCCTACTGCGGCGGCGGAGCTGCGGCGCTGGCGCTCGGTGCTGGCTCCGTCGGTGCGGGCCCTGTCGGTGCCGAGCGCACGGGGGGGCTGGGCACACGGACGAGGGCATGGACCTCGGAGCGGCCGATCAAGAATGGATCGAACGCGAGCTCGAGGTCCCGTGCATCGACGGCGACGTCGAAGGCGACATCGCCCTTCACGGATTGACCTTCTCCGAGCCGAATGTTGCGCAGGGCCGGTCGGCATCCCGCCAAGGTTGGCCCGTACCTGCGATCCTGCCGGTCCGTGAGCTGGAACGACAGGGGACTAATTGGGATGAGGCGTGGCGTCTTGGCGCGCACCTCGACCGGGATCGAGAGGCGCATGAGACCCGGTTCGGGCAGGAAGGGCGCGGTCTCGTTGCAGATGCTCGGGGTGCCGACTTCGAGGCGGAAGTCGCGATCGTCGAAGATGCTGCCCGTCGGTCGCGCACTCTCGCCGCGGCTCAGCTGAATGAGCGGGCCTCCACTGACCGGTTCCTCGCCGCCACTGCGCTCGGCGCCGCCTCGATCGCAGGCAGTGAGCAGCACCGTCCACACCACCCAGGTGGCCGGCCGGCGCGGAGCGGGCCGGAGGAGCCGAGCGAGGCCCGAGGCGAGCATCATGGCAGAGGGACCTCTTGCGTGGTGCTCGACGGCAGAGCGCTGCTCGCGGCGGTGTGCTCGAGGTTGGGTGCGTACGCCAGACGATCGGCGCCCTTCCTCGCCGCGATGGGGAAATTTGCGTAGCCTTCGCGCGTCTCCCCCGGACGAAGGGGCGCACCAGAGAGGAGCGGCCGGCAGCCTTCGGTGGCGGGCAGGTAGCGGGTGCCGTCTCGGCTGAGGAGGGAGGCGTAGAAGTAGTTGGCGGGGATTCCGCTCTCGTAGTGCCCGGTGAGCCGCACTTTGACCCCGAGCGTCGACGCCGGAGTGGGGCTGGGCGCGCCTACGGTGGTCGCAGGCTTCGTCGGCGCCTCGCAGACCGTGACGGAGGTGACCTCCACCTCGAATGGACGAGGGGCGCTGGGGTCGGCCGGTGCCCCCGCCTGGCAGCCCAGGCAGCCCAGGCAGCACCAGCAGATCCAGCCCTGGGCCTGACCAATCCGTCGCGGCACCCGAGGATGTTACCACAGCGGCCGGTGCCGGCGCTGGGTCCACACCGCGCGCGGAGTTTTCGCTCGGAGCGAGCGGCAGAGCTCTTGTCTTGCAGGGTTCAATGCGATTGAACATCCGAAAATCGATGACTGCCCGCGCTCCCCTGAAAGCTTGCCGACCCGACACCACCCCGGTCACTCTCCGCCGCCGCATTTCATCTCGGGCCGGACGCTGGGCGATCATCACGGTTGCTTGGCTCCTGACCAGCGCCTGTGAGCCCAACAAGAAGTCGGCACCCGAAGCTTCACCGCCGACGGCGCAATCCGCGACGGGGGCTCCGGCGGCCCCGTCCTCCGCGCAGGCCTCGGCGCCGCCGAAGGACTCTGCTGAGAAGCCCACGGCGAAAGAGGTGCGCGACGTCCTGGCCACTCCAGTGTCGCAGGCGGACATCGACCAGGTCGTCAATCCCAAGGGGCTGTCTGCGTATGCCGGTCCAACGGGCAGCGTGCGTGGCGTCGTCCGTGTCACGGGAGATCCCCCCATCGAGCATCCGGATGTCCTGGCGAAAATCGCGCGTGACTGCGGCACCGCCGCGCCTGCCCTCTACGGGAAGACTCCGCGGGAAGGTGCCGGACGCACGCTGGCCGACGCGCTGGTGGCGGTGACCGGCTACGACGCGTTCGTGCCGCAGAAAGAAAAGGCGCGCCTCATTCAGGGCAAAGGCTGCGCGTGGGAGGCGCGCACCATTGCGCTGACGTTTGGCCAGAACCTGCGCATCGCGGCGGGGGACAATCGTCCCTATGTGCCCGACTTGCTGGGTCAGCGCATGCCAGCGCAGCTCTTTGCCATGCCTGGCGCCGAGCCAGTGAGCTTGCCGCCTCGCAAGCCGGGGCGCTTCACGCTGGTCGACAGCATGCGGCTCTATGCGACCGCAGAGGTGTTCGTGGTGCCCTACCCCACGGTTACGGTGACGGGCGTCGACGGGACCTTCGAGATCGCCGGTATTCCCGTGGGCAAGGTGAAGGTGAATGCGCTTCTGCCCGCGACGATGGCCGTTGCGGAGCAGCAGGTCGAGGTCAAAGCGGGCGAGACGACGGTGGTGGACTTCTCGCTCGCGTTCGACGCCAAGGTCTATCGCGCGCTCAAGGTCGAGCTGAAGTAGGGCGAACCGTCGACGGCAGGAGGCGATTCGCGCAGTGCACGAGCAGCGGGTCGTCGGCTGTCCGCCAGTCGCCGAGGTCGAGCTCTGGCGACGCCGGCCCGGCTGCGCGCAAGTACGCCTCAGCCGCTAAAAGCCCTGCTTCGGTGCGCACACGTTCGCCCAAGAGGCAGAGGGCGAGCTCGTCCGGCGGGGGGCCATCGGGCTCGGGGGGCGTCGCGGCGGGCCGGGTGAGCAGCAGCACGGCCCACGCGGTTCGATCGTTGGGAGCCGCTGCGAAGACGAGGGCGGCCTGTTCGGCTGCGTACTCGACGTGTCCCAGCGCTAGAGCACGTGCCGCAAAATGGCTGGCCGGCATCACCTCGAGCGACAGCGCTTCCGCCCGGGCGAGGTCGCCGCGGCGAAGCGCCGAGTCTACTGCTGCGGTGCCCGCCTCGGCCTCGATAGTCGTCTTTCCGAGTCCAGCAAACATGCGTTGCGCTCGTTCGACGCGCTGCGCTTGGGCGAGTCGTCCAGTGCTGGCGAGCGCGTCGACCAGGAGCGCGCTGGTCTCCGGAGCGGCGGGCTCGAGGCTGAATGCCTGCTCGGCGGTGACCAATGCCTGCGCTGGCTCGCCCCAGAGGAGCTCGCAGCGGCCGCGCGCGAGATAAATGGGCAGCGTCTCGTCTGCCTTCCGTAGGCCGCGCGCGAAGGTTTCGCTGGCCATGGTGCGCTCGGTCTCGCAGTAGCTGGCGCCGAGCCCCGCGTAGGCAGCCCCACTGCGTGGGTCGGCGTCCAGCGCTTCGCGATACGCCTCCCGGGCGAGGACGAGTTCGCCCTGGCGGTGCAGGAAGCGAGCCCTTGCATACCAGGCATAGGCAACACCCGACACGCGTCGGCCGACCTCGATTTGCTGGTCGCGGCGTCGTTCGACCTTCTTCTGCAGTCCTCCGCACGAGGGCAAGGTCAGCGCGGAAGCGAGAGCGACGCAGGCCACCTGGACGATCGTCGCGCGGGCCGGGCCGCGTTCGGACCGAAGCCTAAACGAGCGCTTCGCGGAGTGCTTCCAAGAAGCGATCATTTTCGGTTCTCGTGCCGACCGTGACCCGCACGTACTGCTCCATGCGACCGCCCCGCCCGTGGAAGCTGCGCACGAGCACGCTCCGTTTCTTGAGCTCGGAAAAGACTTCTTCGGCCGGCTTGGGCAGCCCGATCCAAAGGAAATTGGCTTCGCTCGGCGGCAGACGAAGATCGCCGAAGGTTCCGAGCTCGGTCACGAGACGTTGCCTTTCGGCGAGTACGGCGTTCCGGGTAACCTCGATCTCGGCGCCGAGCTCCGAAAGGACCAAGGTGGCCAGGCCCTGACATACGGTGGGCAGGTTGTAGGGCAAGCGAGCTTTGTCGAGCTCCGCGATCAGGTTTGGCTGACCCACGATCCAGCCTACGCGCAGAGATGCGAATCCGATCTTGGAGAGCGTACGCAAGATGGCCACGTTCTCGAACGACTCGAGCAAGTCGAGCTGCTCACGACTCGAGTAGTCGATATACGCTTCGTCCACGACGACGAGAGCGTCCTTGGCCGCAACCAAGATGGCTTCCAGCCGGTCGCGGCTGACCATGGTGCCGGTCGGGTTGTTCGGGCTGGCGATGAAGATGAGGTTGGGCGACGCCATTTCGATGGCCCGCAGCATCGAGGCTTCCGAAAGATCCCAGTCGTCGTCGAGCGGGACCTCGAGGACGCGTTGGCCACGGATGCGGGCGCTCAGGCGGTACATCACGAACGTCGGCGTGGTCGTGACGATGGTGGGCGCCGGTGCTCGCTTCTTGGCTCGAGTGGCGACGGTCAGGAGCAACGTGATGATCTCGTCGCTGCCGACGCCGCACAGGATCTGATTGGGACGAACGCCGAGCTTGGTCGCGATGGCCTTGCGCAGTTCCTTCTGGCCCGCATCTGGATAGCGCTGCAGGAGCACCTTCTGCGACACCTCGGCGATGCGCTTCTTGGCGGCCGCGCTGAGCAAGGGTGGGGCTTCGTTGGCGTCGAGTCGTACCTCGAACTGGCCGGGCGTCGGGCTATAGGCCTTCAGTTCGCCGAGTTCGTCGCGCAGGATGAGATGTGGGTCGAACGGTTGCACGGGGTTTGGGCGGGCTCGTTTCGGGAAAGTTCTAGCGTGGCACGGGCGCGGACGTCAGGGGCAAACGGGCCTGTCTAGCTTTGCGGTCTGCCTCGAAGTTCGGCCAGAGCATCCTCTGCAGCGCGGAGCTCGACGCGCCCGGCCTTCGCGATCTGGGCGGCGACCCAGTCGACTTCGTCGGCTGCAGCGCCCGCTGCCACCGCCACGGAACGGGCGTGCAAGGCCATGTGACCGCGCTGGATGCCCTCGCTCGAGAGGGCTCGCAGCGCGGCCAGGTTCGAGGCAAGGCCAGCTGACGCAGCCAGGTTGCCGAGGTCGGCGGGACCCGCGACGTCGGCCAAGCGGAGGGCCAGCTGAGCAACGCGGTGCGTGCGGAGCGTCCCGCCCACCGTGCCGAGCGCCAGCGGTAGGGTCAGCTCTCCACGTAGGACCTGACCGTGGCGTCGCCAGGTGGCGAGCGGCGCGTAGCGCCCCGCGCGCGCAGCGTAGGCATGAGCGCCGGCCTCGACGGAGCGAAAGTCGTTACCGCAAGCGATGACGACGCTATCGAGGCCGTTCATGATGCCCTTGTTGTGCGTGGCAGCGCGGTATGGATCACGCTCGGCGAAGATGGAGGCTGCCTCGATGTCGTCGAGCAACCGACCTTCGTCGATGTCGAGACCGCTGACCAGCGCGGCGGCGGGAACTTCGCAGTGCACCGTGGTGAGCCGCTCGTCCGCCAGGTTGGAGAGGATGCGCAAGCCCACTCTGCCGCCACTCAAGCGTGCCAGCTCCGGCGCCAGGGCTTCGCTCGCGCCATTGACGAGGTTGGCGCCCATCGCATGCCCGCAGTCGACGAGCAGGTGGATCACCAGATGCTCCCGAGCCAGCCGGCGGATCTCCACCCGTCGGGGACCTCCGCCCCGAGCCACGAGCCCGGGTACGGCGGCCCGCGCCAGGTCGAGCAGGCGCAGCTCCTCGGCCCGGATGCATTGCTCGGCGCGCTCCGCATCGGGCACACCCCGTAGCTCGATCTGGCCGATCATCAGTGCAGGGTGGGGCGTGCTGACGAATCCGCCGCCGTCGCGCACCATTTTGGCTGCATTCGAAGCGGCCGCCACGACGGACGGCTCTTCCACCACCATCGGCAGCAGGCGGTCGCGGCCATCGACCACGAAATTCAGCCCGAGCGCGAAGGGCAGAGCATACGTGCCCACCACGTTCTCGACGAGCTGCGTGGCGCGCTCGGCGTCGAGTCCGCCCTCGGCTAGGAGCGCTTCGAGTTCCCCCGCCTCGATACCGAGCTCCGCGGCCAGCCAGGACCGGCGCTCGGCGAGCGGCAGCTTGTAGAAACCTTTGACTCGCGACGTCTTCATGCGGGCCTCGTCTAGTCCACGATTGGACCGGAACCGGCCGCGTCCAGGCCCAGGGTCAGCCGATGCATTCCCTGCGCGAGAGCCTCTTCTCGGAAGGGCGGGGGCGAGCGATCGAGGCCAACGTACAGGCTCACGTCGCCACCACCTGCCCCAGACGGCAGAAAGCACGCGTCGCTCGGGAGCGAGCGGTGCAGGCGCTCCACACTCGGCAGGACGATGGGCAGGCCGGCATGCTTGCCGAGCTCGAGCAAGGCGGCGTGCTGGGCGCGCAGGCTGCGCACGAACCCCAGGCTGTCCTCCTTGCGCAGCGCGTCCGCAGCTTGATGGCTCGCGGCGACCTGCGCGCCGAAGGTGGAGTCGAAGTGAACCGGGTCCTGCTCCGCGAGCGCCAGCACCTTGGCCACGAAGGCGCTCGTCGAAGCTTCTTCGGGCATGGCGTACACCTCAATCGACAGCCCTTGCGGCAGGGGCGTGGCTTCCAGGTAGAGCTCCTCGCGGTTGCGCCGCACCACCATGGTGCCCCCGAACACGGAGGCGGCGACGTCGACCCCGCTGCCACCCCCTTGAGCCAGACGGTGGGCGACGAGGGCGCGCGCGAAAATGGCTTCTTGCAGGTCGAGCGAGCTGCGACCACCGAAGGCAGGCAAAGTGAGGATGAGCTCCCAGAGCGACGCGACCAGAATGGCAGCGCTCGAGCCGAGCCCCAGCTTGCGTCCGCTTTCACGCAGCGAGCTGGCGTCGAACCAGGGGGCCTCGAGCGGGCCGTCTCCGAGGCCGTCTTCGAGCAGCTTGCCGAGGGCTGCTTCGACCTCTGGAGTGACGAACTGTCCCGGCGTCTTGCCATCGGCGATGGCGTAGCGCTGCACGGCAGTCACGATGGCCGGAGCGCCGCGCAATACCGCATACGCTCCCGATAGCAGGAGTTTCCCTGGGGCGCGTGAGCTCACGATCGCACCTCACGCTCGGCCGTGTCGAGCGCGCCGGCCAGCGGGAGCAACGCAGCCTCCGGGCCTGGCCTACAGGTCAAGACGCCGAGCACACCGGGGAATTCCCGCAGAAAACGCTCGGTCTCCGCCACATGTGACCCTTCCGTCAGCACCTTGACGTTGGGACCAGCATCCATCGTGTACGCCTCTGGGCTGCCGCGACTGCGTCGATCGGTGATTTCGTGCATGAGCTCTAGGGTGGGGCCTCGCAAGTACAGGACCGCCGGCTGTGACGTCATCATCGTTGCGTGCATCAAGCGAGCGCCGTGCTCCATACCGAGTGCGACTGCTTCGAAGTCACGCGCCAAGACTCCCTGGCGAACGGCGTCGTGGACGCGTGGCGCCGCCTCCAGCCAACCAGGATAAAGCGGGCTCGTGCGCTCGGTATGCAGCATGCCGAGCGTGGAGCCGATCGGCTTTTTCCCGGCATCTACGATGGCTACGAGCATCGCTACGTCCCAGTGCGACTCGGGAGCCAGAGGCAGCGCAGAATCCGCCTCTGCCGGCAGCTCGACGAAGCCGCCGAACAGCGAGCGGCCGGCTGATGCAGAGCTGCGCCGCGCCTCCGCGGAGAGCTCTTCACGCGCGAGATCGAGGCCGAGCGCAGAGCTGGTTGCGAGCGCCAATGCGGCAAACCCCGAAGCGCTCGAAGCCAGGCCGGCGGCCGTCGGGAAATCGTTGATGCTCACCACACGTGCGCGCTCGGTGATTCCCGCGCGCGCGCGCATGCGATCGATGAGAGCTACGACGCGCTTGGCCTCGTCCGGTCCGAGCTTGGAGCCATTGAGCCACACCTCGTCCGTCGCGAGGGCTCGATCGAACGTCACTTCGGTCTTGGTGCGCAGTCCATCGAGCGTGAGCGACAGGCTGGGCACGGCGGTGAGATTGTCGCCCCGGCGGGACTTGCCCCAGTATTTCGAGAGGGCGATGTTGGCGCAGGCTTCCGCCCGACTCACCCGCAGGTCAGCCATGTGAGTGTCCTCCGTGTGAGTCGTGTCCCGCCCCGTCGGGGTCGATTCGGCACGAGAAGGCGGGGAAGCCTTGGGAGGCGAGGGCAGCTTGCACGCGCCCGGCGATAGCAGGGTCCGGCGCGAGTGCCACGATCGCGCCGCCGCCGCCGGATCCAGTGAGTTTCGCGCCCAGGGCACCGGCCTTGCGTGCCGTTTGGCATGCGACCTCGAGCCCCTCGGTCGAGAGCATCCAGCCGGCCAGGACCATCTGGCAGAGGTCCATCAGCTTGCCGAGCGACACCAGGTCTCCGCCCCGCAAGCACAGCGCCGCATTGTCGGTCAGCGAGCGAATGGCGTCGAGGTTCTTTTCGAACTGCACCGAGTTGGACTGCCGGAGCTCGGCCACCATGCGGACCATCTCCTTGGTGCTTGCGGGTGGAGCGGCCACGGCGAGCACCAGGTGGAGCGCCTTGCGTAAAGGGACGGGTTCGCTCGAAACGTTCTTGACGAAGCAGAGGACACCACCGAGCTGTGCTGCCGTGCGATCCACTCCGGAAGGGTTGCCATGCAGCACCGCCTCCCAGGCGTCGGCCGCTCGAGCCACGAGCTGTTCGTCAGCGTGCGCATTGCCCCCCAGAAGGGCACGCGCGGTGGCGACACCGAGTGCAGCCGAGGCGCCCAGGCCCGCGCCGGCCGGGACCTCGAGCTCGAGGTGCAGGCGAACCGGGGCGATGCCGAGGACCTGCCGCGCGGCACGGAGCGCCACGAAGAGCTCATGATCGGGTGAAAGGTGGACGCCGCCGAGTTGGATCTCGTCATCGTCCGCGGCCGGGCCCGTCACCTGCGCGACGGCGCCGCGATCGAGGCCAACCACGAGCGCTGGCACGCCGTACACGACGGCGTGCTCGCCCAGCAAGATGACCTTGCCGCTGCCGCTGCCGCTGCCAATCGCGTCAGGCATGGCGCACGAGCAGGCGGTCGAGAGCTCCGGCAAGTAGCTCGCGACCCTTGGGGGTGATGTGGGGGCTCGTCAGCGCCTGGCTTGCCTGCCGACGGAGGTGCTCGATGCGCTTTTCGATGACCGCGCGTGCGCCCGAACGCTCGAGCTCGGTCAGCACCTGTTCGACGTCTTTGCTCGCCGCGCGACGTTTGCCGACGATGGCGTCGAGGCGACGGCGGCTCGCACCCGAGAGCAAGCGCTGCCCATGGCGCAGGAGCGGAGTGGATTTTCCTGCCAAGAGGTCGGCCCCACGCGGCTTGCCCGTTACGGCCGGCTCGCCGAATGCGCCAATCAGATCGTCCCGCAGCTGGAACGCGATCCCGGCGGGGCTGCCGAATGCGCGCAATGCTTCGAGCGTCGGTGCTCGGGCGCCAGCGAGCTCCGCGCCGAGCACGAGCGGACCCGTGACCGTGTAGCTGGCCGTTTTGAGGAAGTACGTGAGCTCGGGGTTGTCGGTTCGACCCACGAGGTCGCGCTGCTGTCCCGCTACCGCGTCGATTTGCATCTGCGCAAAGGTGCGGAGTGCTTTGACCTTGCGCTCCGCGGTCACGTCCACGCGTGCGAGCTCGAGCTGCGCCAGCGCCAAAGCATGATCGCCGGCGAGGACGCCTGAGCGCTCGCCGAGGTAGTCGGACCCCAGGTGAGCGGCGAGCGCGACGTGTGCCGTTGGGCCTCCTCGTCTCAGGCTGTCGCCATCCATCCAATCATCGTGAATGAGGAGGTAGCTCTGTAAGAGCTCGACCGCGACACCGGCGTGCAGCAGCGGTTCGGCCTTGGTGCGCGCGCTCACGGCGTGCCCGCCAACCAAACACAGGGTCGCGCGCAAGCGCTTACCGCCGCGTAGCGTGAGCGACGAGACGGCTCGCACCATCTGCTTGACGTCCGGGCCGCGGGACTTGGCCTCCGCCTCGCTGGCCGCCAGGACTGCGCGCAGGCGGCCCGTGACGTCCTTCTCCACCGCCGTGAGCAACTCGGCGAACGGATCGGGGGCTCGAGTGCGCTCGGCTTTCATCGCCCGCGGACCGTATGAACGGCCCACGGTAGTGTCAAACTTCGGCCCAGGCGCGGAGAGTACCGCCGAGCAGACGCGGCGCCTGGCGCAGTGCGGCAAGGTCGCGCGAGCCGGTGAGGAGCAGCGCCGCGCGCAAGTCGGCGTCGATTTGCTCGAGGTGCCCGAGCGCCCCGTCGATACCGCCCGCATCGAGCGCCTGGAGGACGGGGCGGGCGATGCCGCAGGCGCTGGCGCCGAGCGCGATGGCGCGTGCCACGTCGAGTCCCGAAGCAATGCCACCGGTGGCGATCACCGTGCGAAACCGGGCTTCTTGCACCTGCAGCACCGACGCCGCCGTGGGGATGCCCCAATCCCAAAACTCCTGCCCTTGGCGGGCCGCATCGCCGCTCGCACGTCGCGTCTCCACGCCGACCCACGACGTTCCGCCCGCGCCCGACACGTCCACGTGCTGAACTCCGGCACCCGCAAGGAGCCGCGCGGCCTGACGCGAGATGCCGCAGCCGGTCTCCTTGGCGATGACGGGAACCGAGAGCTCGCTCGCCAGACGGCGGAACGTTTCTACGGCTCCGCGAAAGTCGCGATCGCCGCCTGGTTGAATGAGCTCCTGCGCGACGTTCATGTGCAAGCACAGCGCATCGGCGCCGATCGCCCCGACCAACTCCTCGACGAGCGCCGTGGGCAGCTCGGCTGCTTGGACCACACCCAGATTGGCCAAGAGCGGCACGGTCGGCGCAATGTCGCGTACCTGGTAGGTCGCGAGCAGCTCGGCGTCGATGCGGCCGCTCTTCAGGACGGGCCGTTGCGAGCCGAGACCGAGGGCGTGCCCGCCACGCTCGGCGACCTCGGCGAGTGCGCGATTGATGCGCTGGGCGCGCTCGTTGCCGCCCGTCATCGAGGCGATGATGACAGGGCTTCGGGCGCGTCGACCGAAGAGCCGCGTCGAAATGTCGACTTCGGCCAGCGCGAGCTCGGGCAGGGGTTGATGCACGAGGGTGACTTCCTCGAGCAATGTTGTCCGACGGAAACCCACATCTCCGGAGATGGTGAGATCGAGATGGTCGGACTTGCGCTGACCGTGGCCTTCCATGCGCGAGAAGTGGGCCTCAAGGCAGGCGCAAATGCAAGCGCGCCGGCCGAGTGGCCGCCGCGCTTCCGCAAGGCTCGCCGCACGCGCCCGCCGCGCGCTCCCATTTCTCGCGCGGCCCGAGCGAGCGACTCTTCAAAAGCCGCGGGCATTGGTGTTACCTTAGGACGAACATGGGTGAGGCAACCAAGAGGAACAGCGCCCCGCCGCCGGATCTGATGCGCGAGCGCGACGAGGTCCTGCAGAGCTTTTCGCGCGGCGCCAAACTCACCGAACAGTTCATGCAGGAGTACTCGCGGATCCGCGAGCACGCGCTCGAACTGGAGGAATCGAACGCTCGGCTGCGCGCGCAGCTCGAGGCTGACGATGCGCTCGCCAAGCTGCTCGGCAAGGTCGAGCGTCTCGAGCAGGAGCGCCAAGATCTGCTCAAGCGCACCGAACGAGCGGAACGGGCGCAGGTGTCGTTCGACGAACGCTTCGGCGAAGTCGAGACCGAGTTTGCCTCACTCGCGAACCTGTTCGTGGCATCGAACCAGCTGCATGCCAGCCTCACGCCACGCGGCGTCGTTCGTCGCATCAAGGAAATCCTCGCGCAGCTCGTCGGGGCCGAGGCCTACGCCATGTACATCGCTTCGAGCGACGGCAAGGACTTGGTGCCCGTCGCGTCCGAAGGCGTCCCCGGCGATTTCCTCGTGTCGTTGCCGTTCGAAGGTTCCACCGTCGGCGCCGTCGTGCACAGTCGCCAAGCGGTCATCGACGAAGAACGTGAGACGAACCACATCGATCTGGAGCACCCACCGGTCATCATTCCGCTCGGAGTCGACGAAACGGCCGTTGGGGCGATCGTGATTTACGGCACGCTCGAGCAGAAGGCGCGTTTTTCACACACCGATTTCGAGCTCTTCAAACTGCTCGGTCAGCATGCCGCCGCCGCGCTGGTGGGGGCGGCACTCTTCGAGCAGGCCGCCCGCCGGCTCCCCGGCGCCGAAGCCTTTCGCGACGTCAGCGTCTGAGTACAGAAGAGCCCCACTCCCTTCACCAAGACTTCCGATTTCAGCACGCCCCAGAGCGACCACGCCCTCAGCGAACCATGTCCGAATACTCCTGCCTCGTCGTCGAAGACTCTCCCATGATGCGCCAGCTTCTGGTCTTCGCCCTCGCGCGCTTGAAGAACCTGCGAGTGACCGAGGCCGATGACGGCGTGGACGGCCTGAAGAAGCTCGCGTCCGCCAAGTTCGACATCATCCTGACTGACATCAACATGCCGATCATGGATGGTCTGAAGCTGGTCAAGCGCGTGCGCAGCGATCCGACGCACAAGGACACCCCGATCGTCATCATCACCACCGAAGGTGCCAACGAGGATCGCCAACGGGCGCTCCAGCTTGGCGCCAATGCCTACATCACCAAGCCGATCCAAGCGCCGCAGGTGATCGCCACGGTGAAAGAACTGCTGCGCATCGAGTAGCGCCTTTTCTCGGGCTTCAGACGATGTGGATCAAGATCTGCGGCGTCACCACCGTCGCTGATGCGGAGATGGTGGTGGAAGCTGGAGCGAGCGCGATCGGCCTGAACTTCGTGCCGACGTCGCCGCGTCGGGTCACGACCGAGCAAGCGCGAGCCATTGCGCAGGCGGTGAGGGGACGGGTGGAGCTCGTCGGCGTGTTTGCGGACCAGCTGGGTGAGATGAAAGCGGTGGCCGACACCGTGGGTCTCGACTGGCTCCAGCTGCATGGCAGCGAGACTCCCTTGGACCTCGCTCTAGCCGGGCCGAACGCCATGAAGGCGGTGCGCGTGGGTGAGCAGGCGGACGTGCTTCGAGCTCGTGACTACGGCGGAGCCCGCATCCTGGTGGACGCGCTCGTGCACGGCACGCTCGGAGGTACTGGCCAGGTGTTGGACTGGTCGCTCGTGGAACAATGGGCTCGGGAGCGCCCGCTCGTGCTGGCCGGCGGCCTGCGGCCCGAGAACGTCGGGCGCGCCATCGGGCAGGTGAGGCCGTTCGGTGTGGACACTGCCAGTGGTGTCGAGCTCGAGCCCGGGCGGAAGTCGCCGAAAGCCACGCTGGCCTTCGTGGCGAGCGCGCGAGCGGCCGCCGAAGCGTTGCAGGGCCGCGGCTGACGGGCTACGCCTCCGTCCGCAGCCATGTCCAAGGTCGGCTATTTCGGACCATTCGGCGGTCGGTTCGTCGCCGAGACGCTGATTCCCGCCCTCGAAGAGCTCGAGCGCGCTTACCGGGACATCGTCCCGAGCCCCGGATTTCAGGCTGAGTGGCACGGCCTCCTGGACGGCTACGTCGGACGGCCCACCCCGCTCACGGCGGCCCCGCGCCTCGCTCGCGCCTTGGACCCCGAAGGCACGGACATCGCGGAGCTCTGGCTCAAGCGCGAGGACCTCTGTCACACGGGGGCCCACAAGATCAACAACGCGCTGGGCCAAGTGCTCCTGGCCAAGCAGCTCGGCAAGACCCGCATCATTGCCGAGACCGGCGCGGGGCAGCACGGGGTGGCCACGGCCACGGCGTGCGCGGTGCTCGGCCTGCCGTGTGAAGTGTACATGGGCGCCGTCGACGTCGTCCGACAGTCGCCCAACGTCGCGCGCATGAAGATGCTCGGCGCTCGGGTGATTCCCGTCGAATCGGGGTCGCGCACGCTCAAGGACGCCATGAACGAGGCCCTGCGTGACTGGGTGACGAACGTGCGGACTACCCACTACTGCGTGGGCTCGGCGGCAGGGCCGCACCCGTACCCTGCTCTCGTGCGCGACTTGCAGCGCGTGATTGGCGACGAGGCGCGTGCGCAAATGATCGAGCAAACGGGCAGCTTGCCCCACGCGGTGGTGGCTTGTGTCGGTGGCGGCTCGAATGCCATCGGTATCTTCGCCGCGTTCCTTCCGGATACGGACGTGACGCTGGTGGGCGTCGAGGCTGCTGGCGACGGCATCGACACTGGGCGGCACGCTGCGCCGCTCAACGCAGGCGTGACGGGCGTTCTCCACGGGGCCAAAACGCGCATCCTGGCGGACGAGAATGGCCAAATCATCGAGGCTCACTCGATCAGCGCCGGCCTCGACTATCCCGGCGTGGGACCAGAGCACGCCGAGCTGCAGGCGACGGGTCGCGCGAGCTACCTCGCTGCCACCGACGACGAGGCACTGGCTGCCGCCTACCTTCTGGCGCGCACCGAGGGCATCATTCCGGCCTTGGAGAGCTCGCACGCCTTGGCCAAAGTGCGTGCTGCCGCCGCGCTGGAGGTGGCGCGGCGCGGACACCCCGCCAAAATGCTCGTTTGCCTGTCCGGTCGTGGGGACAAGGACCTCGAGACTCTGATGTCGCGTCTGCCCAGCGGAGCCAAGAGCGTATGACCATCGCCGTCATCGAGGCGTGTTTCGCGCGCGCCGAGCGAGAGGGTCGCCCTGTCTTCGTCGCGTACTTGCCGGTCGGATTCCCCAGCGTGGACGAAAGTCTGCGCGCTGCCAAAGCGGCGCTGGCTGCGGGCGCTGATCTGCTGGAACTCGGGGTGCCGTTCAGCGATCCGTCCGCCGATGGTCCGGTCATCGCGCAAGCCAGCCACGAGGCCATCTTGGCAGGCGGCTCGCTGCGCGCGGCGCTCGGGGTGGCGCGCGAGCTTCGGCGTGAGCATACGGCCCCGATCGTGCTTTTCAGCTACTACAATCCGGTCGTGGCCTTCGGCGAGGAGCACTTGCCACGCGCCATGGCCGAAGCGGGCGTCGACGGCATCTTGATCGTCGACTTGCCGCCGGACGAGGGTGAGGTCCTGCGTCGCGGCATCCAGGACGAACAGCTCGCGATCGTGCCGCTGCTCGCCCCCACGTCGGGACGGGAGCGCGAGGACGCCATTTTGAAGAGCGCGTCCGGGTTCATCTACTACGTGTCCGTCACCGGCGTGACGGGCAGCGCGGCTGCACCTTTGGCGGAGGCCGGGCGCCATGCGGCCGAGCTCACGGCTCGCTCGGGGCTGCCAGTCGTGGTGGGCTTCGGTATCGACTCCGTCGACAAGGCGCGGCAGGTGGCGAGTGTTGGCGCACGCGGGCTGGTCGTGGGTACGGCGCTCGTACGGACGATCGCAGAGGCACGCGGTGGCGACGTGGCGGCCGCCGTGGGCCGCTTGGTGGCCGAGCTGCGCGGCGGAATTGCGCCCGCGCCGCGCTCGGGCAGCTGACTCCTCGTTGGGGGACTCCATGAGCTCGACCAGCGCTCGTTTGTTCGCGCTCTGCGTCGCCATTTGGGGAACGACGTGGCTCGCGATTCGGTTCCAGCTGGGCGCGGTCGCGCCCGAGATGAGCGTCGGCTACCGCTTTCTCCTGGCCGGCATCGTCGCCGCGGCGGTCATCCGCGCACGGGGCGGCATCGTCTGGCCGGCGCGCTTGGCTCATGGCCTCTTGCTGCTCTTTGGCCTCTCGACGTTCACCCTCGGCTACACCCTCGTCTACTACGCGGAGACGCGCATCACGTCGGGCCTCGTCGCCGTCGTCTATTCGCTCACGCCTCTTCTCAACTACGGCGCAGCGCGCCTCTGCTTGGGTGCTCCGCCCAGTGCGGGCGCGCGCTGGGGCGGCCTCTTGGGGGTCGTGGGAGTCTCGCTCGTGTTTGGGCCGGAACTCCTGCGCGTGTCATTTGCCGAGTCCCTGGTCCTGGGCGGAAGCTGGGCGCTCGGCGCTGTGTTGTGCTCCACCGTGGGCACGGTGCTGGCCGCGCTGCTCGAGCGACGGGGCGTGGGCGTGTGGCACAAACTGGCCTGGGGCATGGGCTACGGGGGGCTCGGCTGCTTGCTGCTCACCTTCGTGCGAGGGCAGCCGTTTGCGTTTTCGTGGTCGCCTGCCTACCTCGGATCGCTCGCTTACCTCGTGCTCTTCGGCTCGGTAGCGGCCTTTGCCGCCTACCTCACGCTCCTCGAGACCATCGGGCCGGCGCGCGCGGGCTACGTTGGCGTCTTGGTGCCCGTCGTGGCCTTGGTCGTTTCGGCATTGTTCGAAGACTTCCGCCCAAGCGCATGGACGGCAGCCGGCGCCGTGTGTGTGGTGCTGGGTCAGCTGGCGATGTCGCGCCGGGAGAAGTCGGCCGCCACCGGACGGGTCGCTCCTGACTCGGCGGTCAGAGATTGAGCGTGACTCCGCCGGAGCGACGAGACCCGGAGAAGGGTCAAGGCAGCGTACTCAGGAAATCCCAGAGGCCGGCGGCCACGAAGTCGGGCCAGCCATGCGCATCTTCCGCCGGCGTGTCGTGCTCGCACCAGACGACGGGGTCCTCACTGCTGCAGTCGTCGTAGCGAACGCACGGCGCCGGATCGACGGCCGCAGCAGTCGCTCCACAGGCGCTCCGCTCCAGGTAGCCGTCGCGAGCAGCGATGCCCTGTTCGATGTCGACGGTCTCGTCGAATGTGCCATGGGTGAGGAACGCGGCGATGTCGCCTGCGCAAGGGCTCTGGCCCCCGCCGAACGGGGGACCCCCCGCCACCGGGCCCACGCCGCGCAGAACGTCGGCACGTGAGCAACCCAAGCGGTTGGTCATGTAGCCGCCATAGCTGTGGCCGATGCTGAAAATCCGACTGCTGTCGATGCAATAGCTGCCGGAGAGCTCCTCCAGCAGCTGATCGAACAGAGCCACGTCGATGCCGTCCGCGGCCAGGTCCCATCCCGGTTCGTCGCCCTGCTCGGCGATGGGCAGGCCGTCCGGATAGACGAAGATGGCGGCGCCGTCGGCGACCTGCTCCACACCGAAGTAGAGTCGGGCGAGCGAGCCGCTGCCGCCCAGACCGTGCCAAGCGAAGACGAGCGCAAGTGGTGTTTCTCCGTCGTAGCTCTCGGGTACGGAGAGCACGAAGGTCCGCGCTTGGCCGTCGATGTCGATGCTCTCTTCCAAGACACCGGTGGTGCCCGGTTCCCCGCATCCGGACGAGCTCGAGCTACCGCCGCTCGCCGTTTCCCCGCCGCTTGCGGATTCTCCGCCGCTCGCCGTTTCCCCGCCGCTCGCGCCGCCGCTGCCGGTTTCGCCTCCGGATGGGCTTGCGCCCCCGGTGCTCGATTCACCACCCGAGCTCGAGCTGCCGCCGGTCGCTGCGCCGCCGGTGCCTGCATCGACATCCCCTTCGCCGCCCGAGCTGCAGGCCAGCGCGGAGCCAGTGAGCATGCCGGCCACTGCCCAGAACCTCGCTCTCGTCATGAGCGCAGCATCGCGCCAGGCGGCGCGGGACGCGAGGGCTCAACGTGCGCTGCGCAGCGTCGCCGTACCGATTTCGAACAGCTCATCACCAGCGCAGCCGGGTGCGACACCGCCCCCGTCAGTGGGTTCTTCGGGGGTCATGTCGCAGCTGGCGGGACGGCTCTCCAGCACGGACAGGCTGCCCTGCGCCGGCTCTGCATCGCTCGGGGTATCGCTCAGCTGCAAGATGAACGTAGCCGCGAGGTCGGAACCTACCGGGATGCCAGTGATCCCCGTTTCGGCGGCAAACTGGCCCGGCTCGAACGAGGCCGGATCTCTGCGCATCAGCTCGACGAACACCGCTTGGTCGCCAGTGTCGAAGCCCACGCTGGCAGTGAGCTCCCAGATGCCGTCGATCCCGCCGTCGGCGCTCTCGGCCGCGGTGGTGAGGTCCACGGCCAAGATGGGCGGTGTGCTCGATGGCGCGAGGCAGGACGGGCCGAAGTCGTGGAGAAGCGAGAGCTCGGTGACGGTACCGTCTGGCCAAGTGAGGTCGAAGAGGGCGAGCTCGGAGAGCGCCGCCTCCGCGCGAGCGATCAGAGTGGAATCTGCGGGCAGATCGTAGCCGTAGCTGCAGCCGTCTTTCGGAAAGCGCGCGACTTCCAGCGAGCCGACGGACGTTTCATCCCCGCTTTCGACCTGAGCGGTGAGCTGTCCGCTCAAACGCCCGTCGGCCCACGCGAGTGCGAAGCGTGTATCACCGAGATCGCTCTCGCCGTCGTCATCGGCGTCGAGCTCGAACGTGCCGCTGAAATCGCCGGGGGTCAGGTCGAATGCAGCCGTGGCGAGGTGCGCTGAATGCGCGACGAAGACAACGACGAACGTGTCGTCGATGGCGCCATTTTCCGTACGGACGGCCACTTCCGCATCGAACGCCCAGAGGGGAGCGCATTGGTTTGCGCTGTCGGTCGCTGGCGCGCCGGCGGCTCCGGCGTCGGCTGCTAGGTCGGCTGGTTCGCGCTCGATGAGACGCGTGCTTCCTGGCACGTACCTGATGTCGATCTCGAGCGCGCTCGACCCCGGCGGCGGCTCGATCATCGAGCGCTCGCCGAGCGTCTCGCCCCACGCCCAGGTCGAGGCGACGTGGAATCCGTCCAGTTCGTCAATCAGAGCCGCGAGGTCGAACGGCGCGTCGACCGCGTCTTCACTCAGATCGTCCTCACTGATCCCGACTTCGCGGGATACGTCGCAAGTGCCCAAGGTTTCGAGCGTCGTGGGATCGGCGTGACCGACCTCGCCGCCGATCTGTCCCGACGTACACGAGAAACAGAGCAGCCCCAGGACAGCGAGTCGGCCGGGCCCGTCGGCCCGAGCGCCAACTGGGGTCGAGGGGGACAGGGGGGGGAGGGATCTGCGCCAACGGGCCAAACTGGGGACTGCTCCTCCTCGCACTGTCCCACCTTGCCGGCAGGACAACCATGCCCGCGTTGCACGAAATACGTTCTCGATTGCCCGTCCATGTGCACTATGCCATGAACGTGCGTCCGGCTTCGCTCCGTGCGGGGTGAGACGAGGATAGCAGGCGTTCATGAGTGGCATCGATTGGCAGCGCGCCGCCACAGAGCTCGTGCGGGAACTGCGCGGGGCGCGCACGCAGAAGGCGCTCAGTCGCGCGCTCGGCTACCGCTCGAACGTCGTGTTCTCGTGGGAAAGCGGACGCGACGTGCCTCCCGTAGCAGTGCTGGGTGAGCTCTTGATCAAGGTCGGCCGCGACCCCAGGGCGTGGCTCGAGGAGTTTGGGCGCGGAGACCTGCCGGAGGCCCTGGAGTCGGGAGCGGACTGGGCTCGCTACGCCGCGAGCCTCAACAAGGGACGCTCGCTCAAGGATCTGGCTCAAGCCTTGGGGCAGAGCCGCTATGTGGTCAGTCGTTGGCTCTCGGGCAAGACGGCCATTCCGCTTCCGGAATTCTTGCGTTTCGTCGACGTGACGACGCTCTCGGCGCTCGACCTCGTCGCGCTCTTGGTGAGCCCTGCACAGCTCCCCACCATCGCTCCGCATTTTGCGCGCCTGCAGGCGGCGCGTCGTTCGGCGCAGGAAAAGCCGTGGTCCCATGCAATCGTGCACATGGTGGAGCTGCCGTCGTACCGCGCGCTGCCGCTGCACGAGCCCGGGTGGTTTGCCTCGCGCCTCAGCATCGGTCTAAACGAAGAGGCACAGTGTCTCGATCTGCTGGTGCAGATGGGACGCTTGACCTTCGACGGCACGCGGTATCAGAGCACGGGCTCCCTGGCTGTCGACACGCACCCCGATCCCGACGCGACGCGACGGCTCGCGTCCTTTTGGATGCACGAAGGGGCCGAACGAGTGCTCGTCTCGGGCAGCGGACGCTTCGCCTTCAACGCGTTCGGCATCAGCAAGAAAGATCTCGAGCGCTTGTCTGATCTCCAACGACGCTACTTCGCAGAGCTGCGCGCCATCGTCGCGGATTCCCCGCGCACCGAGGCAGTCGCAGTCGCCACGTTTCAGCTGTTTCACCTCGCGCGCGAGCCGTGACCCCCGCCTCGACCAGCCTGTAACAGGCCGAGGATTTCCGGGGACGTCGCATTCTGCGCGCAGGCGAACGGTGGGGCAGAATGCCCCGCCCGCTGCGTTTGCTGCTGCTCTCGAGCAGCAGGCAGCTTTTTTCGGCCCTCGCATGCGTCTCATCTTCTGCTCCTACTGCTTTTCGGCGCGCTGCGCGCTTGCGATGTGTCGTCCGGCCGGGTAGGGAGAACGAATGGCTGAGAGTGCGCAGCGTGGATCGAGCGGCGAAGCGAAAGGCGCGCCGAACGACAAACGCAAATCGCTCTCCGGCGCACCAGGCACCACGGCGGCAGCCTCGAGTACAGCCAATGGCTCCTACCGTCCGCCTCAGCCGTCCTATCCCGGCGCGCGCGCCGTCGCCGGAGCCGCAGCTAGCACCAGCGCGTCTAGTGGTTCCGTGATCCCTCCGCCGGCGGCCGAGATCGCCAAGGGCGCCACCGCTGCGCCGTCCCCAGTGGCGACGTCCCCTGCGAATCTGGACATCCTGGCAGAGCGGTACGCCGCGCTCGCCGAGGATGCGACGTTCTCTGCTGACGAAGCAGTCGATCGGCAGATCGCCGCCCTCGAGGCCTGGTGTCACGCGGCCATCTGGCGCGAGCGCCGCGACCTCAGCCGCTACTGGGTCCTGCGGAGCGTGACGTTCATGGGAGTCACCATCGCGAGCGCGGCGCCCTACCTGCCCGGGGCACCGCCTGCCTTGGCACTGGTCGCAGGCACCCTGGCCGTGGTGGCGCTGGCCATCGATTCGGCTTGGCCTCCGACCGCCGATCGGGTCTCGCGTCATCGCGCCATCCGCGAGCTGCGTGAGCTCCAGCACACGCTGAGGCTCAAATGGGACAAGGTGCGGCTCGCTCATCCGGAGCGCTACTCGCCCAAGCGCATCGCCCACGCGCTGGCCTTGCTCGACGCCGCGCAGGCCAAGCGCGAAGAGATCGGCGGCTACCTGACCGACTCGTCTCCCGGAGTCTGACTCGTCTCCCGGAGTCTGACTCCCCTCCGGGCCGCCCGCGTAGCACCGTCCTATCGGGGGCGCTTCGAGCACGCCCGCTACGGGACCATCCGGCGGAGCTTGGTCCAGGCCTGGGCGCCGACCATCTTGTCTGCGATGGCCAGGATGCGCCGGACGAGGTCGAGGACATCTCCACTTCCGGCCCACAGCTCCTGGGCTATGGCCCCACCGCCCGCACCGATCAGCTGATTGATCACCACCGCCGCGAGGGCGATGTCATCGAGGTACCCGGTGGGTCCGACCAGGGCCTCCGGCACGAGATCGATCGGACTGATGAAGTACGCGATGGCCGTCGCCAAGAGGGCCTTGCTGGCCGGAGGCACCCGCACGTCGAGCGCCAAGCGGCACATCAGGTGAAGGAGATCCGGTCCCGCCAGCAGAAACTCGGCGTACTTCACGGCCGAGCCCTTCGTCTCGACCAAGTGGTGAATCTTCTGGCGGATCTGCTGGTAGAAGTCGTCCTCACGCGGCATGGCCTGCAGGGTACCAGCTGCTGGTCGCGTTGGGCCCTAACCCCTGCAAATGGCGCGCAACCGCCCCGGAGCGCCCGGCCGGGCGGCAGCAGGTCGACAGAAGTACCAGGTGCGGACGTGAGCGCTGACGTGTGGGAGCATGCAGACGCCATGAACGAAGCGGAGCACTCGCAGGGTCCGGCTTTTCTGGAATGGCTGCACTCGCAAGGCAGCGTGATCGAGACTCACGCGTCTTGGGTCGTGCTGTCGGCGGACCGCGCCTACAAGTTCAAGAAGCCGGTGGACCTCGGTTTCCTGGATTTCTCGAGTCGCGAGAAGCGCAAGATCTGTTGTGAGCGTGAACTGGAGCTCAATCGCCGTCTTGCCCCGAGTGTCTATCTTGCGGTGGAACCGCTCTACCGCAGCGCTTCCGGCTACGTGCTCGGCGATGGAGCGAAGGCCAAAGCCGGGCTCGAGTTGGTCGATCACGCCGTGGTCATGCGCCGATTGCGACAAGCCGATTGCGCCGACGCGCTGCTCGGCGCGGGACAGCTCGAGGCGGGCCACTTGCAGCGTTTGGCGGCGAAGATGGTGGACTTCCATCGAGCCGCGCCCCACGGGACGGAACTTTCAGAGTACGGATCGTTCGAGAGTGTCGGCCAGAACGTGCGGGAGAACTTCGGCACCTTGGCGTCGCTGCCCGACTTGCCCGTCGACGCCTGGAGGGCGCTCGAGGCGGCCCAACTCCGATTCTTCGAACGTCATGGCCCGCTTTTTCAGGCCCGCGCACAGGGCGGTCACATCAAAGATGGACACGGAGACCTTCGGCTCGAGCACGTCTACTTCGAGCAAGACGAGGTCGTCGTGGTGGACTGCATCGAGTTCAACGATCGCTTTCGCTTCGGCGATGTGGCGCTCGATTTGGCCTTCTTGACGATGGACCTGCGGCGGCTGGCGCGGCCGGACCTGGCGGAAGACTTTCTCGCTGAAGTCGCCCATCTGAGCGGCGACTACGAAGTCTACACCCTCGTCGATTTCTACGAGTCGTACCGGGCTACCGTGCGCGCCAAGGTGGCCGCGCTGCGTGCGCAGCAACTGGAGGCCGACGGGCGCGACGCGCGTCCCGCGCGCGAGGAGAGCCGGGCCTTCCTGAGCCAGGCCCTCTGGGCGCTCGAGAAGCACGAGCGACCTCGCTTGATTGGCCTGGGTGGACTGATTGCCTCCGGCAAGAGCACGATTGCCAGGGGTCTATCCAGCGCGTTCCACGCTGCGGTGATCGACAGCGACAGTACGCGCAAGCGCCTCTTTGGTGTCGATCCGTGGACTTCGCTCGAAGCGGCCCCTTTCAGTGAGGCGTACTCCGAAGACGCATCGCGGCGCACCTACGACCGGGTGCTGGCACACGCGCGCTCGGTGCTCGCGAGCGGGCGCTCGGTGATTGTGGACGCGAGCTTTCGCACCCGTGCGGAGCGGCGAGCTTTGGTCGAGCTTGCCCAGGCCGAGAGAGTACCGCTCGCCTTCATCGAGTGCTCTGCAGAAGACTCCGTGGTGCGCTCTCGCTTGCGTCGCCGCGCCGAAGGGCCCAGCAAGAGCGACGGGCGGGAGTCACTGCTCGACGCGCTGAGGGGCGCTCTCGAACCCATCGCAGCAAGCGAGCTCGATCGGCTGCTCCGTTGCGACACCTCGGTGGAAGACGGCCGAGCGCTGGAGCAGGCCATTCGTTTCGTGAACGAAACTTGAGCAGGCTCCCTTCCAGCTCCCCCCTTGCCGAGAGGAGCGACCCCTCTACCCGACTCGAGTCAGCGTCGAGACTGGCTCTTGGTCGCTGAACCGTTCTGCAGCACTTCGAGCAGTGCCGCGAGCACTGCGCGTCGTCGGCCTGGGTCTGGTTCGTGCCAGAGGAAGGATTGGTTCAGCTCCAGCTCGAGGCCGACGTAGCGGGCTGGCGAGAACTGCCGACGGAGCCAGGTGGGTGCGCCGTCGGCGGTGCCGCGGTACGGGGCATTTCTGCGCACACGAAGTCCGTGCGATCGGAGTGCCTGGTGCAAGCGATCGGCCCATTGCACTTCAGGTGCTCGTCCTGGATCGTAGAGGAGCCCGACGTCGAAATTGCGACGCTCTCCGGCCAAAACAGGCGTGAACGTATGGACTGCAAGGTGAAGCGCTGCCCCTCGGGCGGCCTGCACGGCGCCGCGCAGCTGCTCGAAGTGCCGCCGGTGAATGGCGAGGAGGTGGTGGACATCGCGCGCCGGTAAGTGTCGACTCCACTCCGACAGCAGGGCCCGGTGACCGGGGGAGCGGTTCAGATCGATCAAAAGGCGTGTTTGCCGTCCCGTCAGCAGTGAGACCTCGCAGCTGCGCGCCAAGGAGCGTGCGATGCCGAGAGCTCCGCCGTCGACGCCGCGGTGGCTGGCTAGGGCCTTTTGTGCGGCACGGCTGCGGAAAGCCTGCGCAAAGCGAGCTGGCACGTATGCCGAGGCGTGCTCGCACGACAGGATCAGCGGCAAAATGGCTGGCCCCCGCGGAGGCATTCGCAGAGCTCCCGGTAGGTAAGACGGAGCGTGTCCGCGTCGGGCGCTGCGCCGAGGTGACGCACGATGCGCTCCGCTAGGGTGCCTTGCTCCACGATGAGATCGAGCGCTCCCCGTGCCCAGGAGGTGGTCGGAACGAGACGTGCGCAGAGCTCACGCCAGAGCTCTCCGACCGTGCTCGCCGATGAGGCGAATGCTTCCCGATAGACGCTGGCCTCGAGCTGGGCGCACGAGGCGTCGGTGCGCGTGCGTCGATACTGCGCCACGAGCGGCGCCGACGCCGTATGCACGAGCTGGGACGCCGGCAGCACGTCGCCCTCTGCGAGTGCTTGCACCACCGAGGTCACCAGGAAAGCGATGGCCAAGTCCTGCTCTGGGCACTCCTGGGTATCGAGGACGCGGATCTCGACTGCTCCGCGTTCGAACCGGGCGATGGCGCCACGGGCATTGACCCACTCTTCTCTTAGTGTGCCCTCTGGATCGAGCGGGCCGAGGGCGCGATAGATGCGCTCGAGCAGCTCCGCGTAAGCCTGCCGACTCACGATGATCTCGGGGACCACGTCGCCGGTGACTTCAGGCACGCGGGCGCAGTTGCCTTCGTAGGTGAGCAAGCGCGCGTCGAGAGCCGGCGCCCTCCGACCATCCAGAAAGGGCGTGCTGGCCGATAGTGCCGGCAAGAGCGGCAAGATGAAGCGACAGGCTGCGTGCAATGTCACGAACTCCGCTTCGGTTTGGAAGGGGAGGTTGATGTGCATGCTCTGCAGATTCGACCAACCGTGTCCGCGACAATCGAAGATCTGGTCGAACGTCCGGTAGATGGTGTCGTTCTGGTGCGGCCAGAGGCGCGTCTCCCGCTCCGGATTCATCCAAGGGTGCGCGCCCGTAGGCATGAGACGTGCGCCCTCGCGGTCGAGCAGCTCGGTCAAGAGCGCGATTTCTCCTCGGAATACGCCCTTGGCTGCCTCGAGATTGCTCACCGGACCGAGCGTCTTCATTTCGAGCACATGCAGCGCCAGCTCGTTCGACCACGCCGCATGGTCGCGCACGACATCCATGTCCTCCGCCGGGCCTTGCGCGTTCAAGATGCGGTCGGCGATCGGACGCACGTCGAGCGTGTCCCGGTCGACGATCATGTACTCGAGTTCGATGCCGTAGCCAGAAAAGGCTGGGTAAGGGTAGTCGTTCAACGCACGCTTCCCATGGTCTGGTGGCGGCCCTTCAGCTCCAGGCGCTCATAGAAGACGCGCATGATGCGGCGATAGAGCTCGTCCTTGAGCACGCCGTCCTCGACCCCGGCCTCGATCGACGGATTGTCGTTCACCTCCATCACGAGCAAGCGGCCGTCCACCTCCTTGAGGTCGACCCCGTAGAGGCCGTGGCCAATCAGATTTGCTGCTCGGACTGCCAGGCCCACGACCGCTTGAGGCGCATCCTCGACCGCCATCGTCTCGTGTCGCCCGAAGCTGCGCTTGCCGTTCTCGGTGGTCTTCTGGATCTGCCAGTGGCCGCGCGCCATGTAGTAGCGACACACGTAGAGCGCGCGACCGTCGAGCACACCGACGCGCCAATCGAAGTCGGACTTCACGTAGGCCTGCGCCACGACGAGCTCCGAATTCTCCAGAAAACGCTCGAGGTAGGTCTTGAGCTCGGCTGGGCTCGAAGCCTTCACTACTCCCTGGGAAAATGAGCTGTCGGGGCGCTTCAAAACGCAGGGCAAGCCCAAGGTTGCTTCGACGTCTCGACGGTTTCCTCCGTGGACGACCATGGTGCGGGGCGCCGGGATGCCGTTCTTGTCGAAGAGCTCGGCCTGATAGACCTTGTTGCAGCAGCGCAAGATCGACTCCGGATCGTCGATCACCACCAAGCCCTCGCGCGCGGCCCGATTGGCGAAGCGAAAGGTGTGGTGATTCACGCCGGTCGTTTCGCGAATGAAGAGCGCGTCGTACTCAGCTACGCGAGCATAATCTTCTTTGCCGATGACGAAGGCGCGAATGCCGACCTGGCGAGCCGCGCGTACGAACTTCTCGATGGCCCGCTCGTTGGACGGCGCATCGCTCTCTTCTGGATTGACCAGAATGGCGAGGTCGTAGCGCAGCGTCTCCGGATCCTTCGGTCGGGGTTTGTCGAAGTAGCGCCGCGTGCGTTCTACCAAGAAGTAGTGATGGGCCTCCGGTACGTCGGCCATCGACAGCAGGCTGAGGTCGGTCAGACGCCAACCTTCCTTGGGGACGCGGCGAAACGTGGCTCGCAGGAGAGGCGCGGGAAACAGCGAGAACAGCGCTTGGCACAGGCGGTCGTACTTCGCAGCCACGTTCTGGCCGAAGTACATGCTGAGCTCGTAGGTATCGGAACCGAGTCGCGAAAGGCTGCGCTCGATGAGGGTCTCGAGCTCTTCCGACGTCGTGCGGATCACGGCCACGTGGCGTAGGTTCTGGATGGTCCCCAGCGAGGGCAGTGGCCTGTGTCCCCGCGCCGCCGCAAGAAGCGACACATAGTAGCCGAGAGCTTGATAGCCATGATCGCGACATAGGTTGAAGACCTTGGCGCGTCGCATGTCGACGAAACGTTTGCTCGTGAGGTATTCACGGGCGGTGACGATCTGTGCGCCCGGCACGTCCAGCGGAAACGTTCTGCGATTCTCGACGACGATCAGCTGATCCATGAGGAAAGACGGCGTTTCCTAGTCAGGCTATGGGCTTGGCTCGCGGCTCGAGCACGAGCAAGTTCGCATCGTACGTGAGAACACCGAGCAGGAGCGCAGTGAGCAGGCGTCGAATTTCCACGGAATAGTGCTGGCCGGCCGGATTCTCGCCGTACGGATCGGCGATGAGCACGTGCTCATGATCGCGATCGTAGCCGCGAATCACCACGAAATGCCCAGTGGGCATGCCGCCGACGTCATCGTAGTTGCCGTCGTCCGTTTCGCGGGGCGACTCGTACAGATAGGTCGCCGAAAGGCCGGCCACGAGCGGGATGCCCCGGTCGATGTGCGCCCGCAAGAGGTCCAGTGTGAAGCTCTCTTGCTTGATCTGGCCGCCCAGCGAAAGAAAACGCAGGTACGCAGCCGTCGCGAGCCTCAGCTTGGTGTCGTTCTTCACCTTGGCCTGCGCCGTCAGCTTGGCCGCCAGGTCCACACCTGGGCGGAACCAGGTCGGATCGAACACGTGCAGGTTGTTGGTGTAAATGGTGGCGGAAAAGTCGCGATCGAGCGCGTGGCAGCCCAGGTGCACGGCCAGCGTGCCGCCCCCTGGGATCTCGTGAACCTCCGCGATGATCTGCTCGAGCGAATCCGTGCGTCCGAAATACTGGTAGACGGCGTGCAAACAGGTTGGCCCGCACACGAAGTCCGTGGGCTGGCGTTGAATCTCGAAGTCGAGGACTTTCATATCGAAGGCCACCTAACCCTCGAACACTTTCGCGAAATGTTTGAAGACGGCGCGAGAATTGAGCTTACTCCAGAAGGTACTGATGGATAGCCAAATGGCCAGTCCGCGCAAATCCTGGAAAATGTCCGGCACGTAGAGCGGCGGGCGCACGACCCCCTCGTGAGCTCGTGCTTCCAGAATCGGAATGTCCTCGAGCGCCACCTTTCCGACGAAGAGCCAACGAATGAGCTCCGGCCGTCCTTGAGCAATCGCGGCGTGCAGGAAGTTGTAGTTCGCCACGATGCCCTTCATGTAGACGATGTCTTTGGTGAAGGGGGCTCCTCCGTCGATCACGCCGCCACGGAAGACACGCGCGGTGTTCCAGAAGCATTCTTCTTCGGGATAGCCTTCGGTTCTGAACCACTCGAAGACCTCGTAGAAGCTTGCGCCGGCTTCGGCCTTTTCGACGGCGAGCACACGATTGTTGAGGCGATGTGCCCGGGCGGGGTGGCTCGTCAGCGTGAGCACTTCCAAGAGGGCAGCCAAGCCCTCCTGCGTTGCAGCCGTGCGCGGCGGCCCCTTGGCCAGCCAACGCGCCACCGGCTGCCGCTGGCCGTTCAGATTGGTGCCCAAATGCGCCCAGCCTTCGTGCACCTCCATGATGCGCAGGTCTTCCTTGCTGAAGCGGGCCGCGGTCCGGATTTTCACGTAGTCGCTGCCTGCGGCAGCGTCGGCCACGATGCCGTCGTCCAGAATCACCCGCACTCGCCCGTCACCGAAGACCTCGGACAAGCGAGCGTTCAGGATCTCCACGGCGGCCTCCGCCGGGATATCGCGCGGCGACTTGGGCCCCAAGAGCGAGTCATCCGTTTGCGTGAGAATGGCGTAGAGGTCGTGCGCCACCTCTTTGACCGTCGTGCCACCGTCGGCGAAGTGATCCATCGCCGAGCCGTAGAGCTGTCGGGATAGCTCGTAGAAGCGCCGCGTGCCCCTTGCCTGCAACATTTCGACCAGCAGGCGGTACTCGCGCGCCGTCGCGCACATGATGTCGACGATGGGGTCGTCGTCGCCGAGCTCGTGGCGAATGTCCTCCTCGATCGCCTTGAGCTCGGCCTTCTTTTGCTCTGGATCGTAGGTGAAAGAGCTCAGCGGATACTCGATGGGGGGGAGCGTCTTGAACCCGGTCTTGCGGAACGCCTCGTAGACGGGGACGCCCCATTTCACGCCATCGAGCACGCGAATCGGCGCCTGCGCATCGACGATGCGGCCCGCGAGTAGCGCGATCCGCTCCTTGTAGGACCGCCACGGCTTTCGTTCGTCCACCCCCGCGTCGACTGCCAAATCGGGGTGCGCCATTTAACTCATGACTAGCCGAATTTCGGGGTGCGAGCCATCGCCTTTCGCTGGATTTCGGCGGGGACAGAGCGAGCGGCGGCGCGCATAGCGAGAAATCTGGGCGAAATTTGGCTGAACCGAGCTTACGCCCTTGGCGAGAGGCGCGGGTTGGGCGACCTTGTCGAAATATGAGCATGCTCGGCCGAGGGCGTGGCAAGCGCCTGGGAGGACCGCCGCCTCGGATCGCGTTCTTGGTGGATTGGCTGGAGGACCCGTATCAATCCGCATTGCTCGCGGGCGCGGCGGCGGAGGCCGCACGTCGTGGCGCCACGCTCGTCGCCGTCGCGGGCGGCATCCTGGGCGGCACGACGCGGAACGGCGTCGCACGCAACTACCTGTTCAACCTCGTGCAACCGTCGCATTTCGAGGGCGCCATTCTGCTCTCGGGCACCTTGGGCAATCAGCTCGGGCCAGCGGCGATCGAGGCGATGATGCAGAAGTTCGCGGGCATCCCGGTCGTCAGCATCGGCGTTCCCATCGCGGGTCGCGCGGCGGTTCTCGTCGACAACAAGATCGGCATGCGCCGAGCCATCGAGCACTTGGTGATGGAGCACGGATACCGCAGGATCGTCTTCATCCGCGGGCCCGAGGTGAACGCCGAGGCGGAGGCCCGCTATCTTGCCTATCGAGAGGTGCTCGCGGAGCACGGCATCCCCCTCGACGAGAATCTCGTGCTGAGCGGAGACTTTCAGCGCGAGGGCGGCATCGTAGCCATACAGACACTGCTCGACCGACGTGGAGTTTCCGTCGCGTCCATCGACGCCGTTGCGGCAGCCGCCGACATGATGGTGATGGGTGCGATCGAGGAGCTCGAACGTCGGGGTGTGCGCGTGCCGGGCGACATCGCGGCCGTTGGCTTCGACGATTTGGAAGAGGTTCGCTACCTTTCGCCGCCGCTCACGAGCGTGCGACAGCCCCTGGCCGACCAAGGCGTCGAGGCAGTGCGCCTGATCCTGGCGCAAATTGCGGGTTCGGAGCTCGGAGCCACGCGTGTGCTCGAGACACATTTCATCCGACGGCGCTCCTGCGGATGCCTGCCGCGCGAGACGATGAGCAGCAAGGAGCGAGGTGTTCCGCGGAACCGCTTGAGTCTGGGTGCAGAGCTGGTGCGCGGGCGCGACGCAGCCTTGCTCGAGCTCACGCGAGCGGCTCGCGGCTCGTTCGTCGGAGCAGAGCGAGGCTGGGAAGGACGGCTTTGGAACGCCCTGGGGGAAGAGTTCAAGGACGAAGAGAAGAACCCAACCGATCCCTTCAGGACTGCGTTCGAACGTCTACTTACACAGGTCCAAGAAGCCGGCGGGGACGTGACTCTCGGGCACGATCTGATTTCCGCACTTCGTGGGCAGCTGTGGCTCGCCGCTGGAGACGACGCTGGCAAGATCGGTCGGGTCGAAGACCTACTGCACGACGCACGCATCGTCATCAGCACCATCGTGGAGCGCTCCCAGGCGCGCAGCCGCATGAAGGCTCAAGCTTGGGCACGGCTCTTGGGCGACGTCAGTGTCCATCTCTCCGGTGCGGCGAGCCGCAAGGAGCTACGAGAGCGCATTGCACTGCAGATGCCGCGCCTCGGTATCGAGTTCTGCTTGGTGCTCGGCAGCCTGGACAACGCCGCTTCCCGCGTGAAGCTCGAGCTGGCCTGGTCGTCGGACAATCCCGTTTTGGAATCCGAGATCGGCTCCGTGTACGCGGCGCGTGAGCTCTTGCCTGCGTCCTTCGATCGTGAGCAGCAAAGGAACGTGGTCGTGCTGCCGTTGGCTCGGGATGATGGCAGTGAGGCCTACGGTTACGTGATCGCTGCCTACGCAGCCATCGATGGCTATGCGTTCGAGATCATCCGGGAGCTCCTGACGGCGGGTTCGCTGGCAACCCGATTCTCGGACTAGCTCGCCCAGGGCCTGGTTGGGCGTCCGGTGCAGTAGGACAGTGCAACATTTCGGCGGCGTATCGGGGACAGGTCGGCGGGCGCTCGCATCTAGCGGGGGGCCGTTACCGCGCCTGCGGCAGCACTCATTCGATCCGTAGCGTCTTCCGCGCTCCTCGCGTAAGCTCCCTTTCGGTTTCAAGCGACGAACTCCGATGAACGCTCCCGAGAAAATGGCGCAGTCGCTGCTGATCGTCGATGACCGCGAGGAAGTATTGCGTGCTTTAGAGCGCTATATGGGGCTCTATCTCACGCGCGTCTATGGAGCGCAGACCCCGGAGGAAGCCGTGGTCGTCATGCAGGAGCACAATCCGACGTTCCTCTTGTGCGATTTCTGGCTCGGAGAGAAGCACCCGCCGTCCACCTCGCTCATTCCTGGATGGCGCGCCCGTTTCCCTTCAATCAAGAAGGTCGTGCTCATGAGCGGTACGAAGTCATCGTCGATTCCGCCTTGCAGCGCAGTCGACGCCATCTTTCCCAAGCCCCTGGACCTCAAGGGCTTGGTTCAGTTCCTGCGTGACGCGGTGCGCACGTCGCTCTAGCTCCACGCGAGACCTGCGCCTCTAGCAGGGTGCTGAAAAAGCACCCTGCCGAAAGAAACAGCCGTGCCCGCGCGGATCGGCAGACCGAGGAGGTGCGAAAACCCCTCACAAAGAGGGGGTTCTTCGCACCGGGCTCGCCCGACTGACCCGCGCGGAGAAGCACCCTGTTAGAGGCCTACTCTGCGGCGATCAAGCCGTCTTCCGGCGGAGGGCTGAGGCCAACGACGAAGCGGGCTCGGTCCTCGTCGAACTCACAGCTCTGCGCGGCATCGAGCAGCATCTGCGCGTGAACCCGGGCGGCCCCGACGAAGGAGAGCTGGTAGTCCGACGGCAGGCCGGGCTGAAGAGCGCGAACCAGGATGTCGTCCTCGCCGTCGGCCGGGGTGGTCGCGTCGAGTACGAGACGGCTCATCTCGATGACAGCAGCCGCGGCATCTGGAGCGTGGCGTAGCGCGTAACCCATGGCCAGGCGATTGGCGATGAACTCCTCGTGCCAAGCATCGTCCGACAGCCGTCCGCACACGTGGCGCCAAGCATGGAACATCTCATGGGCCAGGAGGAGTGGCATGCTGCGCACCATCGCCACCTCGACCTCAGACGTCTCGAGACCGAGTAGGTCCGCGAACTGACCGACGATCTCAGGGCGCAGATCTTCCAAGTCGGGATAGTGGATTTGGTAGCTCTTGGGCTCGAACAGGTAAATCGGCGCGGGCGAGGGAACGAGTCGCGGCATTGGCAAGGCCTCCGCCAGTCCGAGCTCCCTCACGAACCGGCCGGTACTTTCGCGCGCTGTGTCGTGCAAGCCACCAGTCGGGGCAAACAGCGCCGTCGACTCCGGCACAGGCTCAGGCTCGTAGAGCGCAGAAGCCAGGGTGTCCACCATGGACAGAAGCAGGCGATGCGGGGCGCGCGGGTTCGCGAGCTGGACCAGGCGTCGATGCAGGCCGTGCCGCAGCTCCTCCACGGCAACGGCTGCAGCTTCGATGGCGCCAGAACTGTAGAGAAGCTCCCGAATGTCCTCCTCGCTGCTCGGCAGTCGAGTGCGGAGGAGCGCAAACCGGGTCAGCTCTTCCTCGCGTGCTTGCGTGAGAAAGCACGCCACGGGGTAGGTGATCTTGCCCGCGAGTAGGTCCGGGCTCTGCGCCTTGCCATACACGTCGCGTACGTCGTCGACGATCTGCACGAGGGCCGCGAAGTCGCTGCCGAATTCGCGGAAGATTTCCGCCTCGGCAGCGCTGGCGCCACCGAGCAGCGCGCCGCACTCAGCGAGCAGCGCCACCGATGACGTCTTGCCGCGGTGCATGGCCAGCACCTGGGCTGGCGTCGGGGTCTGGCCCAGGCCAGCCAAATCTGTGTGCTGCGCGCCCACGGCGACGATCGAGGCGCGGTTGAAGACGTCTAGATAGCTCGCGCGTCGGCCGAGGTCCGGTTCCAGCAGCGCGCCTTCGTGGAGGGCGCGCAATCCGACCAAGAGGAGAGCGAGAGCCGAGTTGATGGCAATGGGAGCTCCCACCATCTCGAGCGGTTTGCCGGCCAGATCGTCGTCTTGCACGTCGTCGAACGAGTCGAACGAGGCCAGGTAGCAAGCGCAGAATGCACCCACGAGCTGGGTTTGTGCGTCCGTCGTGCGTCCGAACCCGCGGTAGGCAGCGTAGAGCAGGCCGAGCGGCTGCGCCCAGTCGTCATCGTCAGCCAATGAAAAGAAGCGCTCCAGAACCGCGCGCAGCAGGAAGCGTTGTTCGGCCGGGAGACGATCGTCCTCCAGCAAATTCAGCACCGTGCGTCGCACGCCACGCACGAAGGCAGAGAGGCGTTCTTTGGACTCGGCTTGCTTGGCTTGCTCGATGCTGGACGACATGGTGACTTGGATCGAACCGGTACTTCGAGCCCGCTTGCGCGGGCTCGAAGTACCCAGAGGTCAGATCGAGGTGAAGCCGCGTGCGGTCGACACTTGTGCCGTGCTGGACTTGGTGTTGGTCTGGGCGCTGACGCGCTCCTTGAGGGTCTTGAGGTCGTGGAGTTTTGGTGTGGTGTTCTTCATGGGGTACTCATGGTTGCGTTCCAGCGGAACGATGGGGTTTTTCGTGTTGCAATCGAGACTCAAAAGTTCGAGGAGGTCTGCGGGGGCACCGGGCTTTTCGAACAGGCCGTCCACACCGACGGGGCAAGGCCCGGAAATCCCTGCGCCAGTGGCCAAAATGGCCCGAAAGATCCCGGGATAGCGAGCCCGCCAGGCTGCGATCGCGCTGATGCCGTCGGGCTCATCCGCGCCGAACGCCTGTCCACAGACGAGGCGCCACGGTGCATTCGGTTCGGCGGCGAGGTAGCGCTCCGCTTCTGACGGAGAAGCAGTCACGTGGACGGTCGCATAGTGAGCTGCAAGGTAGCGTCCGAGCGAGCGTGCCAAGAACGCGTTTCGCTGAACTACCAGGATTGGTGTTTCAACTTTGAAACCAGGGCGCTCACAATTGGATGACGCTTGGGGCAAGATTCGGCGACCCATGCGCCTCATCAGATGGTCGCTTCCCCCTCGGGCCAACTTTTCGCCAGACGATTTTTCGTGCGCGGCGGAGCGTATGTCGCGCTCTGCGGACGCGCTCCACCTGCGGGCTCAATGCACGAGGCCGATGGCTTGACCCGGCAAGGTGAGGACGAACGCGGCTCCGCCGAGGGTACTCTCGCCCACGGCTATTTTCCCGCCAAGAAGCTCGGTGTGCCGACGCACGAGGTACAGGCCGAGGCCGCTCCCGCCAGGTTTGGTGCTGTTCGTGAGCGACTCGAACAACGCGGCCCGCTGTGAATCCGGGATGCCCGCACCGTCATCGTTGATCGTGAGACTCACTGCCGTCCCACTCGGTTCGATGCGCAGGAAGCATTCGACGTGAGCTGCGCCGGCCTGCTCTGCGTTACGGAGCAGATTCAGCATGATGACGCGCAGGTGCTCTGGATTGCCTTTGAGCTCGAACTCGCCAGGAGCTGAAACACGGACGTCGCAGGTACGTCGCTCGCTCGCGATCGCCCGCAATGTTTCCGCCACGTGAAAGGTTCCGGTCTCTTGCTTGGCGCGACCGCGTAGGGATTCGATCGTCTCACGAACGAGCTGCGTCTGTTCTTTTTGCGCTTGCTGTGCTTCATTCAAAGCCGTACGCGAGCCAGACGCTAGATCCGGCTGCATGGCGATGAACTCCAGATTGACGGCGATGGCCGTCTGGTAATTCCGGAGTTCGTGCAGGAAGTGGCCCAGAGTGAGCAGTGTGACCGTGAGCGCCGTCTGCACGCTCTCGTCGGCGAGCCGATCCGCGGCGTCGAGGGCTTGTTCGAGTCGCTTTTGGCGCAGCTGAGCCGTGCGCTTCGTGCCCGTGACCTGCATGAACAGCGCCATCAGGAGCAGCGAGCACATCAGGATGATCGCGACTGGCAGGTTGGCACGCATGGCCACAATCAAGACCACGACAGGCAGCGCAATCACCACCACGACGAGGGCAGTGAGCGAATACAGTCGGCCCTGGAACGACGTCACCATCAAGCCGTGGACCACGGCCAGCGCTACGCCTACGTGCTCATTGCTCGAGAGTGCGGCGAGAGCTAGGGCGGCGGAATAGAACGCGCTGTCGAAGAGTGTGCCGAGCGTGCCGAGCGTGCCACGGCAGCCGCGGCTCCAGGCGAGCAGCGTCAGGCAGGCGCCCCCTCCGACCAAGGCGCACGACCAACCGACATTCTGCAGCTGACTGCGCGCCGCGAAGGCTGGTACGAACGCGAGTAGCAAGAGCACCCCGGCGAGAGCGCTCGCACCGAGCGCGATCGACGCAGGGCTCGACGCCGCGACGAGCTCATCGCGATCGTAGGATTCGGCGAACGCTCGCCACGCCTTCTGCAGCCAACGGGGGATCACGCGCCCGTCAGAGTACGCGGGTCGGCGTGGACTTCCCAGCCGACCGCCTGCTCCGCCTGCCCAATCCGTTGGCTCACGCGGTGGGAGAGCGCGCGGAAACATGTGATTTCTTCGAGAGATCGAGCCCCGTCGGTCCCTGGTTGCCCGCGGCGTTACCCGCTTTCTACGCGGTCCTCATCAAGTCGTCGTGCAGGGAGAGCAGGGCTCGTATCTCGAGTTGCCTGACGCGCTCGCGGGTCACGTTGAGGAGGCCGCCGAGGTCTTCGACGCTGACGCCCCCTCGTTCTGCGACGTCGAGCGCGCATGACTCCCCGAGTTCCCATACCTCGAGGTCCGGGAAGTTCAGCTTGATCGATCCGGTCTTCGGCGAGACGTCGAGATATAAGTGGTAGCGACAGGAGACGTAGGGGCAGGGCCTCGGCTCGTTCTGGCACTCGTTACGCCGCTCAGGACGCACGCGGCCTTCATCGGGGTACTCCTGGCGACCAGCTTCGAGCTCGCTCTTGGCCAAGCGCAGCGTGCTGATGCTGCGGGCACGGACGGCCCGTTTGCGTCGGGAGCGACGTTTGTCGCGCGTGAAGTGGACCTGGCTCTCGCACTCCGCCTCGTCGAACTCGAGGTCGGCTTCAGGCTGGTCGAAGTCGGTCCGGTCGGACGCTCGGTCAGGTGCGTGCGACGCTACGCGCCTGCCGGAAGCGGGCGCGGACTCTTCCTGGCCGACCGCCCTGATCAACTGTCGCATCCAAGCCTGCGGTCGAAGCATGCCTTCACTGTAGTGAAGGTTCATGTATGCCAATGGGTTCTGATGTCGGCGAACGAGAGTGGGCAAATTGCGCTACGCGGTGCGCTGCCTTGACATTTCATCCGGCCGGCCTGGAGTGAAGTGAATTTGAAATCACATGAAATGGCGCGGCCTGCCTTGCCTGTCCCGCGCTGCGTGGGCGTGCAATAGTTCAGCAGTGGCCAAACCCACGGCGTGCGCATCGGGGGCATCCGCACCTTGAACGACGGCCTGACGCAGCGGACGAGCGCGTCTGCCGACGGCGAGCTCGTGGCGGGGAAGTACGAACTCGTACGCCTCATCGGTCGCGGCGGCATGGGCTCGGTCTGGGAGGGGAGGCACGTCACGCTCGGCACGCGCGTCGCCTGCAAGTTCATCGATGCTGACTTTGCATCGAAGAGCCCCGAGGCGCGCACGCGCTTCCGTAACGAAGCTCGGGCAGCGGCCTCGCTTCGCAGCAAGCACGTCGTCGAGGTCTACGACTATGGCGTCATGGGCGATGGCCGGCCGTACATCGTCATGGAGTTTTTGGCAGGTGAGTCGCTGGCCGACCGCTTGGAGCGCGTCGGGCGGCTCCCGCTGGCCGTCACCGCCCGCATCGTGCACCAGGTGGGGCGCGCACTGCAGAAAGCGCACGCCGCTGGCATCGTTCATCGCGACCTCAAGCCGGACAACATCTTCCTCATGTGGGATGAGGAGGACGAGCGGGATCAGGTCAAGGTCGTCGACTTCGGCATCGCCAAGTTCACCGATGAACGCGTGAACGTATCGCATGCGACGCAGACGGGCTCCGTGGTCGGGACACCGTTCTTCATGAGCCCTGAGCAGGCGCGCGGCATCGACGTCATCGATTTGCGCTCGGACCTCTGGGCTCTCGGCGTCGTTACGTTTCAGTGCATGACAGGCCAGCTCCCCTTTCACAGCGAGGCGGTGGGCGACCTACTGATCAAAATTTGTACTGGGGAGATCCCCGTGCCATCCCACGTGGCGCCTGATCTCCCGCTCTCGATGGATGCCTGGATGGCGCGTGCGCTGGAACGAGATCGCGACGTGCGGTTTCAGAGCGCACGCGAGATGACGGAGGCCCTGGCGGAAGCGATTGGACCCAATGCTCGCTCGCTTCTCGAATCCTACGTCGACGATGAGCGGGGCAGCCTGCGGCCGCAGCTCCACCTGACGGCTGGCCCTCGCATGGGGCAAGTGGTGACGTCGTCGTCCCACCCTCCGAGCGTGCGCCCACTCGCTGCCAAGGCGGCGGTCGGCGAGGGCCTGCCCGGCGGGGTGCTGGCCCGGCACGCTCCCTGGGTAGCGGCGGGGGTCCTCGCCGTCGGCGTAGCAGCCGCATGGATCATTGCTCGGCCCAGTCGACAGCCTGCCTCGGCACCTGATAGCCCGCTGGTCCAGGCGGACGCCACCCGGGAGGAGGCACCGGAGTCGGGCGTTGCTCGAGCGGTGGCGGTCGAGCTCGAAGGGACGCCGCTCTCGGAGCTCGCGGCCGAGCCGAGCGCCGGCGTGACGAGGAGCGACCAAGCCGAGACCCGCCATGGTCCGAGCGCGCGCCCTCTCGGCGTAGCCAAGCCGGGCGGGAAGCAGCCTTCCGACGGCGCCGCGACCTCGGACGTGGCGAGCGCGAGTGCGCGGGATGGGTCGGGCACTCGGGCCACGGGCGCGAGCGGTGTTGGCGCGAGCGGTGTTGGCTCGGGGGGACCAGGTCCGGCGACGGGGACCGAGGCCAAGCCCAAGGACCTGGACGTCGGCCTCGGCTACTGATTCACGCTGGCTCGACGCCCTCAGAAGTCCCAGGTCAGGTGAGCCCGCACTCCGTGCGGCGAGACCGACCAGCGACTGCGCGGCAGCGCCACATTCGTGGACCGAGCGGATCGAGCTGGGGACGTCTGCGGGGGACCAGCCAGGAGTCCGTACACGCCCACGCCGACCCCGAGTGCTGCGACCACGAACGCGACGTTGGCGACATTGGCGAACGTGTTGGCTTCATCGAGTGCCGGACCGGCTGCGGGATCGCACACCGTCCCCGTACAATAGCGGTCGCGGACGTCGGAGGTCTTGGCGAGGGAGAGCCCTCCCATGATGGAACCGAGGAGGACGCCGGCGGTGGCCGTGCCGAAGCCGACGAACACCCAGGGGCTCGCCGCCGGTTTCCGTTCTGCTGTGGGCTGCGCGGGCGGTGGGGGAGGGGGCGCTGCCGGCGGTGGGGGAGGGGGCGCCGGGGCGGCGGGCTCGACGGGCGGAGGCAGAACCTCGAGCGTGACCTCCTGGGTCTGGCCTTCGGCGACCGTGACGAACTCCTCGCTGCTCGGCGCGCCCGGGCTCTCCGCAACCACTGTGCGGATGCCAGGATCGACGGGATATGGCAGGCCGAGGATGGCCTCGGGCACGACTTTCCCGTCGACGCGCACCGTCACCGGGGAAGCGCCGCCATCGATCTTGATGAGGAGGCGGCCAATCTTCGGTTCGATCTCGGCCTTGAGTGCTACGCCAGCGGCCTGCGCGTCATGAAAGGCGCTGGGGGCGTCTGGGGGAAGCACCTCGTTGACGAGAGTCATCAGTGCTTCGCGTGCGAGCACGAGTTCGCCTTTGCCGACGTGAGCGCGGGCGATGTAGATCAGATGCGGCGGCGCGTGCATGATCTGCTCGGCTTTGCGGAGCAGGTCGAGCGCGGTGTCGTAGTCGGCCTCCTGAAATGCCCGAATGCCTGCGGTCGCTGCTTCGCGGGCCGCGGCTTTTTCCTCGGGAGACACGTCCGTCGATGCCGCCCAGAGGTGCGCAGCTGACAGGAGGATGCTGAGCAGCAGCAGGAGCGGCCAGAGGTGGGTGCCGCGCCGGCCCGGGCGTCCGAGCCGACGGCTCTGTCGCTGGCTGCGCGCGGTCGGCCCGCTGGTCTCTCGAGAGACAATCCGAACGGCGGCGCGCTTCACCGCTTCCGACTATCCGACAATCGCCTGCAAGTGTCCACGATTGGGGAGGGACGGGGTCCGCCCGCGGCCGCCGATAGGCGCCGCGGCCCGCCGATGCTAGAGCAGATTGACCAAGAGCGCCCAGCGGGGCTCGCTGATTCCTTCACCCGATGTCTACGCAGGTTCGATTCCACAGTCCCTGGCTTCTCGGGCTCCTGGCGCTGTCGTCCTGTCAGCTCCTGACGGGCCTCGACGAGCTCGAGACCAGCGATGCGGGCGCTGGCGGTCAGGCCAGCGGTGGGCAGTCCGCAGTCGGTGGAACCTCCGCGACCGGGGGGGATTCGGCCGAGTGCCTCACGGGTTGGGAGACGCACGAGTGTCGGGGAGTCTGTGGTGACCGAGACCACGGCACCCGCGTTGGCTGTGGCAATCTGATGGACTGCTACGTCACCAAGGATTGCCTCCCTGAGACGTGCAGCGACAACATCGACGATGTGTGCGGTGGCAACAAGGTCGAAGGCGCGACGCCAGAGGCGCTCGAGATGGCGGCCGCGGTCGTCGACTGCATGTGCGCGCCGTCGCCCCCCTGAACGATCGCCTAGCGCCCTTCCTTGCCTTCCGCGGGGTAGATGTCCTTGATGTCGCGTCCGATGGCGTGCTCGAGCCGCACGCGAGAGCTCCGCACGAGTACGTACGTGCGCACCAAAGCGACGCGAGCCTCCACGAGTGCGGACTCGGCCTCCAGCAGGTCGAGTGACGTTGCCCGACCGTTCTCGAACAGAATGACGCGGTCTCGATAGGCAACCTCGGCGGCCACCACGCCGCGCCGGGCCGTCCCAGTCGCCAACGTTGCTTCGCGATAGAGGTGGTAGGCGCTCAGCACTTCGCCACGCAGGGACTGTTCCATGCCGTCGGCCTGAGCCAGAAATTCGCGTGCACTGGCTTCGGACTGCTTGGCCTGGTTGCTCTGGGTGCCGACGTTGTTGAGCGTCCAGCTCAAACGCGCCCCGACGTCCCAGGAGCCAATCCACTCGGAGACCTGCGGAATGACGCGCGGGTTGGGGTTGGCGTAGGTCGCGTTGGCGAAGGCGTCCAGGCGTGGGTACACGTTGGAGCGCTCGACGCCCGCGCGCTGCTTCAAGGCCTGCGCCGTAGCGCGCATGGAGCGCAGCTCGAGGCGAGTCGCGAGCGCTTCTCGTTGCAGAGCTTCGATCGACTGGGTGCCGACGGAGTCGACGCTCTCCTCCTGCAGCAGATCCTCGCCGATGGACCAAGTCGGCTGAATTCGCTCGCCGCCGGTCATCAGCACGTTCAGTCGCTCGCGCGCGATCACTTCGGCGGATTCTGCTCGCTTCTGGTCGAGCTCGGCGTTGGCGAGGAAGGCGTCGGCGCGGAGAACGTCGGCGCGAGCGGAGCGGCCGGTGGCCAGCTGGGCCTCGAGCGTTTCCTTCTGCTTCTGCGCACGCTCGACCGACTTCCCTGCTTCTTCCGCTTGGAGCTTGGCGCTCGTCCAGTCGTAGTACGCAAGGCGGGCGTTGGCGGCGCTGTTCACCCGCTCGGCCTTTTCGCTCAGCTCGGCGGCCTGCTTGGCCGTCTTGGCGCCCTTGGTCGCCTTGCTCATGTTCAAGAGGTAGTCGCTGACTGGCACGTTCAGTCCGGCGTTGAGCGAGAACTGATCCACTTGCTGCACGAACGCCTGCGTACCGTCGAACGCGAAGAGATCGGCCACGTCCGTGACCTGGCCGGGTGTCTCCGAAACGACGATATTGAACGGCTGGGCTTCACCCACGGTGGGTTGGGGTGAGAGGTGCGTGTACGAGGCGCTCAGCGTGAGCGTTGGCACGTAGCGCCAGGTGACGGCGTCGATCTGTGCCTGCGCCGAGTCGATCTTGGTGCTGGCCGCCGCCGCCGTGGGACTTTGCTTGGCTGCCGCCAAGGCTGCCTGCCTCGACGTGAGGCCACCGGGTTGGTTGATGAGCGGCGCGAAGTGCTGACGCACCGTGTCGTTCTCGGCTGCGGCTGGAGCGCTGCTGGAAGCCGTCGCGGTCGCGGTCGGGGCCGGAGCGGCGGCTGCGGGCGCAGTCGGAGCGGGCGCAGTCGGAGCGGGCGCAGCCGGAGCGGGCGCAGCCGGAGCGGGCGCAGCCGGAGGCGTTGCGGAGGGAGCTGGCGTCGGGGCGGGGGCTTGCGCCTGCGCCCAAGCAGGCGCGAGCCACATCAATGAAGTGAAGCCTGCCGCCCGCCGCAGCTGGTGGGAACGCAATGAGCGGACAGGGTTCTTGAGCGTGGTAGAGCGCATGATTCGGGATCTCCGCGGGAAGTTCGCGCCCGTTCATAGCCAGTTTCCGCATTGAGCGCACGAACTGCGCTGGTCTGCTCACCGACGGACGGTGCCTGCTCACCGAACCGCCCTCCTTCGCGGCTGCGACGCTTCAATCCGGCTGGATAGTCAGGCGCGGGCGCTGCGCCCCAGCCCGTACTCGATCGAGTCTGCCAGTGCCGCCATGGATGCATCGATGATGTTGGCTGATGCGCCCACGGTGCTCCAGCTCTCGCCATCGTCGCGGCTATCGATGAGCACGCGCGTCACGGCTCCGGTGCCCGAGTTCGAGTCGAGGATGCGAACCTTGTAGTCCGCCAGGTGGATGCCGGAAAGCGCCGGATAGTGGGCCGAGAGAGCCTTGCGGAGCGCCGAGTCGAGGGCGCTCACGGGTCCGTTGCCGTCACCGGCGGTGTGCACGATCTGGCCCGCGACTTCCAGGCGTACGGTGGCTTCGACGAACTCCACGCCTTGGCGTTTCCCGACCATGACTTGGTAGTCCACGATCGAGAACGGCGGCACGTAGTCTGCTCGCCTTCGCAAGAGCAGCAGCGAGACCGATGCCTCGGCTCCTTCGTAGGATAGGCCGCGCGCCTCGGCTTGCTTGATTTCCTCGAGCGCTCGGAGCTCCTCGCCGTCTGCTACTGCGACCCCGAGCTCTTCTGCTTTCGCCAGCACGTTCCCGCGTCCAGACAGGTCGCTGACGACGACGCGCGATTCGTTGCCGACGAGGGCAGGATCGGTGTGTTGATAAGCGTCGACGTGTCGTCGCATGGCAGCCACGTGGACGCCGCCCTTGTGAGCAAAAGCCGACCGGCCCACGTAGGCCATACCACTCGGCGTGGAAAGGTTGGCCACCTCCGCGACGAAGCGCGAGACCTCGGTGAGATCCTTCAGGCGCCCGGGGGGAAGGGCAGCATGCCCGAGCTTCAGCTCCAGGTTCGGGATGATCACCGATAGGTTTGCGTTCCCACAACGCTCCCCGACGCCGTTGATGGTGCCCTGCACGTGACGCGCGCCGGCGCGTACGGCCGCCAGAGTGTTGGCTACCGCGCAACCTGTATCGTCGTGGACGTGAACGCCGAGTGAATGCGCCGTCCGCTTCGCGACTTCGGCCACGGCAGCTTCGATCTGCCACGGCAAGCCTCCGCCGTTGGTGTCACAGAGGACGAGGGTCTCGGCGCCGCCTCGTTTCGCCGCCAGCAACGTCGCAATCGCGTACTCCGCGTCGTTCTTGTAGCCGTCGAAGAAATGCTCGGCATCGTAGACGACGCGCCGACCATGGCTGGCCAAGTAGGCGACGCTCTCCTCGATCATGGCGAGGTTCTTGTCGAGCGTCGTGCGCAGCACCTCGGTCACTTGGAAGTTCCAAGACTTGCCGAAGATGGTGCACACCTTCGCCCCCGACTCCACGAGCGCCTGCAGATTCGGATCGTCCTCCGGCGCTACATTGGAACGCCTGGTCGAGCCGAAAGCGGCGATCGTGGTCGTCTGCCACTCCACGTCTCGGGCGCGCTCGAAGAACTCGGCATCCTTGGGGTTCGACCCCGGCCAGCCGCCTTCCACGAACGCGACGCCGAATTGGTCCAGTCGCTGGGCAATGCGCAGTTTGTCCTGCGCCGTGAAGTTGACGCCTTCACCTTGGCTGCCGTCACGGAGCGTAGTGTCGTAGATGTCGACGTGACTCACGGATTCCTAGACTCCCGCGTCGGCTGAGCGAGGCACTTCGCTGGCCGGTGCGGATCGCTTGGCATCCATCACGGCCAAGAGGCGGTTGAGCGCCGAAAGATAGGCCTTGGTACTGGCCACCAAAACGTCCGTATCGGCTGCATGCCCGTGGAAGACGGCAGCACGACCGCCGACTTGGGCGTTCTCGCGCAAGCCGTCGTGCTTCATGCGAATGCGCACGCTGGCCTCGCCGAGTGCGTCGATGCCTTCGGTCACGGCATTGATCGAATACTCGAGCAGCTCGGCTGGTGCCTGCACCAACTGATCGACTGCATTGAACACGGCATGCACGGGTCCGGTGCCGATGGCGGCCGTCACCAGTTCCTCGCCGTCCGGGCCACGCAAACGCACGGAGGCGGTCGGCAAGCCAGAACCAGCGCTGACGTGAACTGCCTCGAGCTTGTAAGCCTCTGGCACGTCAGCCAGCTCGCTCGAGGCCAGCGCCAGGAGGTCGGCATCGGTGATGCGCTTCTTCTTGTCGGCCAGGACCTTGAAGCGCTCGAAGGCAGCGTCCAGGGTTGGCCCCTCCAGCTTGAAACCGAGCTCGCGCAGGCGCGCGGTAAAGCCGTGGCGGCCCGAATGCTTGCCGAGGACGAGCAGCGTCTTCTGCGCGCCCACCGTCTCCGGCTGCATGATCTCGTAGGTCTCGGCATGCTTGAGCATGCCGTCCTGATGGATGCCGGACTCGTGGGCAAAGGCATTGGCTCCGACGATGGCCTTGTTTGGCTGGACCACCATGCCAGTGCGGCTCGATACCAGCCACGAGGCGCGCGTCAGCTGCGTCGTATCGATGCCGGTCGACAGCCCGAACACGGGTCGCCTCGTCATCAAGGTCATGACGACTTCTTCGAGGGCGGTGTTGCCCGCGCGCTCGCCGATGCCATTGATCGTAACCTCTGCCTGGCGGGCGCCGGCGCGGATGCCGGCCAGCGCGTTGGCCGTGGCCAGCCCGAGGTCGTTGTGGCAGTGGACAGAGATGATCGCTCGCTCGATGCCGCGGACGTTCGCCTTGATGCCAGCGATTAGCTCACCGAACTCGTGCGGCATGGTGTAGCCAACCGTGTCCGGGATGTTGAGCGTCGTGGCACCCGCGTCGATGACCGCCGCCAGCACTTCGTGCAGGAACTCCGGCTCGGTGCGGCCTGCATCCTCGGGGCTGAACTCCACGTCGTCGCAGAAGGACCGCGCGTAGGCCACCATGCTGGTGGCCCGGGCGATGACCTCCTCTTTGCTCATGCGCAGCTTGTGCTCGCGATGAATGGGGGAAGTCGCCAAGAAGGTGTGAATGCGCGGGTGCTTCGCGCCCCGCACGGCTTCCCAAGCTTTCTGAATGTCCTTCTCGGTGGCTCGAGCCAGTCCGGCGATGATGGGGGGCGCATCGATGCTACCGCCGCCTCGAACGGGGCGCTGGGGGCGGCCGGGCACGACTTCGTTGCCGACGAGCTCGGCGACGCGCCGCACCGCAGCGAGATCGTCCGGAGAAGCTGCTGGGAACCCCGCCTCGATGATGTCGACGCCGAGCCTCGCGAGCGCCCGCGCCACCTCGAGCTTCTCCTCGGAAGTCATCGTGGCACCCGGCGATTGCTCGCCGTCGCGCAAGGTCGTGTCGAAGATTCGTACGTAGTCGTTAGGCGGAGTGATCATGATCTATTCCTGGCTGCCCATCCTTCACTTCAAGCTACATGGCTCACTGGAGCTCGCGCTCCATGGGCCGCTCGAGCCGCTTCTCCCTGCGAGCCGCGGCTCATGGCCACCGTCCCCGACTGCACCATTTCGACGATGCCGAAGGGCCGGAGAGAGGCCACCAAACCCTCGATTTTTCCTTGATCTCCCGTGACCTCCACGGTCATGGTTTCGGGGCTCACGTCCACCGCGCGAGCGCGGAAGATCTGCACCAAGTCCAGCACCTCGCGGCGCCGCTCGGGGGCGATCAGCACCTTGATCAACGCGAGGTCGCGCACCACGCGCTGAGCCTCGGTCAGGTCTTCGATCGAGAGCACGTTGACCATCTTGTAGAGGTTGGCCTCGATGCGCAGCGCCATGTCGCGGTCGGCTTCGACCTGGAAGGTCATACGGCTGATGCCGGGCTCGTGGGTGCGACCGACGTTGAGCGACACGATGTTGTAGTTGCGGCGCCGAAAGAGAGAAGCAATGCGGTTGAGAACGCCGGGCTTGTCCTCGACGTAGGCGACGAAAGTACGCAAAACTGGGGCACTGGGTGGGGCGAACATCACTCGTCCTCTCCGGTCTCGAAGATAGGGTTGTGGGCCGTTCCGGCTGCGTCCGCGGGGGCCGCTTCGCCGGAAGGACGGCGGATCATGTCGTGCAAGTCGGCGCCGCTCGGCACCATCGGGTAGACGGAATCTTCCTGGACGACCCGGAAGTCGATGACGACGGTTCCCTCGTGAGCGCGGGCCTTGGCGACGACCTCGGCCACTTCCTGGCGATTGGTCGCGCGTAGGCCCATGAGACCATGGGCGTCCGCCAGCTTGACGAAGTCGGGGCTTCGCATCGGCGTCGCTACGTAGCGACCGCCGTAGAAGAACTGCTGCCACTGGCGCACCATGCCGAGGAAGCCGTTGTTGATGATGGCGACTTTGATGTTCAGGTTTTCTTGCGCGATGGTGGACAGCTCGGCCGCGGTCATCTGAAAGCCGCCGTCACCCGCGATCACCCACACTTCTGCCTTGGGATCGGCGAACTTGGCTCCGATGGCTGCCGGTAGGGCAAATCCCATGGTGCCGAGGCCACCCGACGTGACCAATCGTCGGTCGTAGTCGTGCTTGTAGTACTGCGTCTCCCACATCTGGTGCTGGCCGACGTCGGTGACGATGATCGCCTTGCCGTCCGTCAGCTTCCAGAGATCCATGATCACGTGGGCCGCGTAGAGCTTGCCGTTGTCAGGCAAGTCCTTGATGTCGATCACGGCGGTGTCGCCGCGCAGATCCGCAATGCGACGCAGCCAGGGGTCGATCTTGCCTCGCCGCACGTTCGGGACGAGCTGGCTCAAGATCTCACAGGCATCACCGACCAAGGGCAGGTCGACTTTGACGTTCTTGTTGATCTCGGCCGGGTCGAGCTCGATGTGAATCTTCTTGGCATGCGGGGTGTACGTCTTCAGGTTGCCCGTGACGCGATCGTCGAAGCGCATGCCGATGGCGATGACCAAGTCGGATTCTTGGATGGCCTTGTTGACCCAAGCTTCGCCATGCATACCCATCATGCCGAGGGCGTGCGAGTGACTGGCCGGGAAGCCACCCAGGCCGAGCAAGGTGCAAGCCACCGGAATGCCGGTCTTTTCGACGAGCTCCAGCAGGAGCTTGGTGGCTCCCGCCCAGATGACGCCGTGGCCGCAGAAGATCACCGGCCGTTCCGCCTCGGCGATCATGGCGATCGCGCGTTCGATCTCGCCCTGCGCGACCTGGCGCTCGGGGCGGTAGCCCGGCAGGACCACCGGGGAGGGATCGTAGGCGTATAGACAGGACTTCTGCTGGGCGTCTTTGGTGATGTCGACCACCACCGGCCCGGGCCGCCCCGACTTGGCGATGTAGAAGGCTTCCTTGAGCGCCTGCGAGATGTCCTCGGGGCGCGTGACCAAGATGTTGTGCTTGGTGATCGGCAGGGTGACGCCGGTGATGTCGGTCTCTTGGAAGGCGTCACTGCCGATGAGGCCGCCCGGAACCTGTCCCGTGATGGCCACCATCGGGATGCTGTCCATCATCGCGTTGGCGATGCCCGTCACCAGGTTCGTCGCGCCGGGACCGGAGGTTGCGACGCAGACCCCGACCTTTCCCGACACGCGGGCATAGCCGTCCGCCATGTGAGCTGCGCCTTGCTCGTGCCGCACCAGCACGTGGTGGAGCGGGTACTTAATCATCGCGTCATAGGCGGGCATGATGGCGCCGCCGGGGTACCCGAACACGGTCTCCACCCCCAGGTGCACGAGCGTGTCCCAGAGGATCTCCGAGCCAGTGATGACACTGGGCGCTGGGCTCGGGGTGGCGGGCGGGGCTTTCTTGGCTGGTTCCATGGGGACTCGGGGGACGGGGTGGGGGGTCAAGAGTAGTCGTCTCGGGCTAAAAACAAGCGTTTTGCGGGAGGCGTCTGGGTGAAAAAGGGGCTCTGGGCAACAGGTACAGAAAAAGAAACCCCGCGACCTTCGGGGGCGCGGGGCTTTGGAGTTTGGACTTGGACCGAACTCAGCTGACCGCTGCCCCCCCATCGGGGAGGAGGATCACAGCAAGTACTACGAGGGAAATCGACGCGCGTGCGCTCTTCACTCGGGGAGCGGCAGGGGCGGTCGAAATCAACGTCTCGGGGACGGGCACGGTGCAAAGCTGCCTTGAAGGTGCTCGCTGGTCAAGAAAACATGGCGGCCGCAGGGTCGATTTCCCTGGCAGGCCACCCGGTGGTACACGAATCCCTCGCCAAGTGGGGTGTGCCCCACCCTCCGCGCGCGACCCTCCGCGCCCTTCCGCGAAGGGCGATTCACAGCATGAACGACACGCAGGCAGTCACCAACGGCAAGCAGAGTGCACTCGCGCGGGCCCAGCGCCTGGAGCAGGTGCTCTCCCAGGCTACCGACAAACCGCACGTCATCTTGCTCGGGGGTCATCCCGATCCAGACGCCATCGGCAGCGCGCTCGCGCACCGGCGCATCTGCGATCGGCTCGGGATCTCGGCGACCATCGCGCACGTCCTACCGCTCAGCCGCAGCGAGAACCGCGCGCTCGTGAAGCTCCTGAACGTGCCGATGCTGCGCATCGACAAGTCCGAGGACTTGGAGGAGTTCGGCTACCTGGCGCTGGTCGACACGGTCGCGCCCGAGGCGACGATCACCATCCCGAGCGAGCTCGAGCTCCTGACCGTCGTCGACCATCACCGGCCGAAGTCGTTGCCCAAAGCTCCCTTCGTCGACTTGCGTCACGACGTGGGAGCGACCTGTACCATCTACGCCGAGTACCTCGAGCAGGGCCTGGCCCCGCTTCGCGGGGAAGGCGCCGATGACGGGCCGACCGCCACCGCGATGTTCTTCGGCATTCAAACGGACACCGACGACTTCGCCTACGCGACACCTGCTGATTTCCGTGCCGCCGCCTATTTGAAGCCTCATTGCGATTCCGAGACGATCGGCCGCATCGGTCGGCGGGCCATCAGCGCCGAGGCGATGGAGGCCGTGGGGCTGGCCCTGCGCGACCTGCAGGTCATCCGCGACTTCGCCATCGCGGGGGTGGGGCGCGTCTCAGCGCTCAACCGCGACGCCATCCCGACCGCAGCGGACTTCATTCTGCGGCGGGAGGACATCGATACCGTGCTGGTCTACGGCGTCGTCGACGACCGCATCGACGGCTCGCTGCGAACGAGCCGGGCCAGCGTCGACCCGGCTCTGTTCATGCAGAACGCTTTCGGCAACGACTCGGCTGGCCGCCCGTACGGCGGCGGGCGCGCCGACATGGGCGGCTTTCAGGTTCCCCTCGGCCTCTTGGCCGAGTGCACGGACGAAGCCTCGCTCTGGTCGCTCGTGCGAGAGCTGGTCGAGCGTCGGGTGGCGCGTGTGGTCCCCGATCTCGAAAAGAAGCTGGCCCTCGAGTCGAAGACCAAGGGCGAATCCAAGGCGAAGACGGATTGAAGAAGGATCGGCCCTCCTCCCCAGTTCCGAGCGGGCGATTCAGCCGCTTCGTCGAGCTTGGGGCGGCGGCGTCGCAAATGGCGCTCGGCGGCGCGGCCGAGAAGGTGCGTCGCCTTGCCAAGCGCGCTGAAGAAGGGCTGCCGAACGTCCTTTTGACCGCGGAAAACGCACGGGTGCTGGCAACGCGACTCTCGCGCTTGCGCGGGGCGGCCATGAAGGTCGGGCAGATGCTGTCGCTCGAAGGCGACAGCGTGCTGCCGCGTGAGTTCGCGCAGGCACTGGAGATCCTGCGTTCGTCGGCGCACCGCATGCCGGAGGCGCAGCTGAAGTCGGTGCTGAAGACGGAGCTCGGCCGAGATTGGCAGGAGCGCTTCGAGCGCTTCGATTGGTCACCCCTCGCCTCCGCCTCCATTGGTCAGGTGCACTCCGCACGCACGCGGGACGGCCGCGAGGTGGTGCTGAAAATCCAATATCCTGGCGTGGCCGACAGCATCGACAGCGACGTCGACAATCTGCGCTCGCTCTTGGCCTTGTCGCGGGTACTGCCGGGTGACCTGGACCTGGACGCCTTTGCCGAGGAGGTGAAGAAGGAGCTCCGGCGAGAGGTCGACTACGCGCACGAGCTCGATGGTTTGGTGCGCTATCGCGCGGGCGTCCTCTCGGAGCCTGGAGTGTTCGTGCCGGACGGCCTTGCCGAGCACAGCACCGCACGCGTGCTCTGCATGGAGCGCGCGCCCGGACGCGAGCTCCTCAGCTGGGCCGAGACGGCGAGCCAAGCCGAGCGCAATCGCGTGGCCGGGACGCTGGCGCGCGTCTTGGTGCGCGAGCTCTTCGACTTCGCGCTCTGCCAGACGGATCCCAATCCCGCCAACTATCTGTTCGATGCCGACAGCGGTCGAGTCGTCTTGCTCGATTTCGGTGCTGCGCGCCCCGTGCCGCAGGAGGTGAGCGACCTCTATCGCAAGGCAACGCTCGCGCTCTTGCACCGCGACCGCTCAGCCCTGGCCGAAGTGTACCGCAGCATGGGCACCATCCTCGGTGAAGACACCACGGCCGCGCAGCTGCTGGTCACCATGGGCTTCGAAGTGGCCGAGATCTTCGACGATCGACCGTACGAGTATGCGCTGTCCACGCTGGCGCCGCGCATGCGCGAAAAAGGCATGGAGCTCATCCCGCATCGCAAGGATCTGCGGCCCCCCGCGCCCGAGTTCGTGTTCTTTCAGCGCAAGCTGACCGGGACCTATCTGCTCTTTCGACAGCTCCGCGCCGTCCTGAATCTGCGACCCATCTTGGCTGAAGCCGGGCTGACTTGAGGCGCCGCGTCACTCGCTACTAACAGGGTGCTGAAAAAAAGTCTTTTCAGCACCCTGCGTGCTTCTCCGCGCGGACAAGTCGAGCGAGATCGGTGCGAAGAACCCCCTCCTTGTGAGGGGTTTTCGCGCCTTCGCTCTCCACTTCTCCGCGCGGGCACGGTTGTTCTCGTCGGCAGGGTGCTTTCTTCAGCACCCTGCTAAAATGCCGGAGATTTTGGCGATGAAACCGCAACGAATCGACGGAGCGCGCACTCTCTTGGCGTGGGCTGGGGCCCTGTCGAGCGTCGGGTGCTTCGGGCTCGTGGACTACGGCAGCACGGGTGCTGGCGGCAGCGACGCTTCGGGCGGGCAGTCGAACTCAGGTGGTGAACCGGGCACGGGCGGCTGGGGCGGCACGGGCGGTGGACTGATCGATGCGCACTGCGCGCCGGAGGGAGCGAGCCGTTGCGCCCCGGAGAGCCCGACCAGTCGGGTCCTGTGCTTGGACGGGGCTTGGACGCACGCTGATTGTGACTGGGACGAGGGTTGCGACCCAAGCTCGGGCGCCTGCGCATTGATGATCCCCGAGTGTGCGGGGCGAGAGCCAGGGGACACCTTCTGCAGCGCCGACGACGAGGTCTTCGTGTGCGGACCCGGCCTGGTCAGCGCCACGCTGGCCGAGGTCTGCGAAGGGACGTGCATCGACCATCCGGGCGACCCCGCTTGCGCACCGCCTTTCTGCGGCGACGGCAAAGTGCAAGCCGTCGAGGCCTGCGATGATGGCAACGACGACGATACGGAAGAGTGCACCAGCGTCTGTGAGCTCGGCGTGTGCGGCGACGGCATCACGAATGGCCCCGAAGAGTGCGACGATGGAGGTTCGTGGGATGGGAACTGCTCGGCAGCGTGCACTTGGCAAGTGGTGGAACTGGTGAGTGGACCCACGCACAACTGTGCTCGTCGTGGCGACGGCGCCGTGAAGTGCTGGGGACTCAATAACGGCGGAAACCTCGGTCTCGGCGACTGGAGGGCGCGCGGTCTCGGTCCTGGTGAGATGGGCGCCGCCCTCCCCACCGTCGACCTAGGTAGCGGCCGCACGGCCACCGCCCTCGGCGCCGGGGGTGCTCACACCTGCGCGCGGCTCGACGACGGCACCACCAAGTGCTGGGGCAATAGCGAGTATGGACAGCTGGGCCTGGGTGACCGGGTGGCGCGTGGTGACCACCCGGGTGAGCTCGGCGACGACTTGCCGGTGGTCGATCTCGGCGAAGGTCGCACCGCCGTGGCCTTTGCGCCTGGCTTCTTTCGCACGTGCGCGCTCATCGACGATGGCAGCGTCAAGTGCTTCGGACGCAGCCAATCGGGGGAGCTGGGTCTCCCCGACGGTGGCCACCGTGGTGACGAACCCGGCGAGATGGGGGACCAGCTGCCCGCCGTCGCCCTCTTTGGTGGCGTGACGGCGGTGGCCCTGGCGGCCTTCGAGCATCATACGTGCGCGTTGCTCGCGGGTGGGAGCGTCAAATGTTGGGGACGCGCCGCCTCCGGCCAGCTTGGTCTGGGTCAACCCGCGCAAGGCCTCCCGTTCAGCGACGCGTGGCCAGCCGTTGACCTCGGTAGTCAGCGCACGGCCGTCGCCACCCGTGGGTGGCGCCCACAGCTGCGCGCTGCTCGACGATGGCAGCGTCAAGTGTTGGGGCGGAAACGAAGTGGGACAGCTGGGGCTCGGCGATTCGGTGTCACGTGGCAACGAAGCCAGCATGATGGGCGATGCCTTGCCGGCCGTGGACCTCGGTAGCGGTCGCAGTGCCCTCCGCATCGTGGCGGGCACCGAACATACGTGCGCGCTCATCGACGACGGCAGCGCGAAGTGCTGGGGCGCCAATCTGTCCGGTCAGCTGGGCCTCGGTGATCAGCGGGCGAGGGGCGACGAGCCAGGAGAAATGGGCGACGCCCTGTCCGCTGTGGATCTCGGATCGAACAGCAGCGTCCTGGCCTTGTCGGCCGGTCGAAGCCACACCTGCGTGCTCCTCGACGACCGTAGGATCAAATGTTGGGGTGAAAACTACTACGGCGAGCTCGGGCTGGGCGACCGAGACAACCGTGGCGACGAGCCAGGAGAAATGGGCGACGCCCTGCCTGCCGTGAGCCTTTGGTGACGCGGCACCCGGAGGGTAGGTGCGCCGGCGCGCGCTGGCACCTTGTCAGGGGGTGAGCAGCGCGCCATGGTGAAGCTCTGGTCATGAGAAAGCTGGAGCGATGGAGCGGGTGGGGGGCGCTGGTAGCCACGCTCGGCCTTGCCACTTCCGGCTGCTTTGGCTTGGTCGAGTACGGCCCGCGCCTCATCGGCGGCGATGGTGCGAATGCCGCGGGCGCGCAAGCGAGCGGAGGAGGTTCGAGCACGGGCGGCCGGGCCGGCACCGGCGGCGAGCCGGTCGAGGTCCCGGATGACTGCGCGGCGGCGGGCCCGGTGGTGTGCGACGCGGACAATCCGACGCGTCAGCTCGTTTGTAGAGAGGGCGCTTGGGAGGCGCGAGACTGCCCGACCGGCGAAGGGTGCGAGCCGGCGAGCGGCAGTTGCCTGCCGATTGCGGCCGGTTGCGAAGGTCATGCTCCCGGCGACGCCATCTGCAGCGACGACGAAGTGCTGGTGTGCGGACCGGGCCTGGTGAGCGCGACGTTGGCGGAGGTCTGCGAAGGCCAGTGCGTCGTCACGACGAGCGGCGCAGCTTGCGCGCTGGCCACGTGCGGGGATGGCACTTTGCACGCGGGCGAAGCGTGCGACGACGGCAACGGCGACGACACGGATGCTTGCACGACGGTGTGCCAGCTCGCATCCTGCGGCGATGGCATCGAAAATGGCGATGAAGACTGCGACCGGGGCAGCGGCGTAGCCGGCGACGGCTGCTCGGACGACTGCACTTGGGAGGTGGTCGAGGTGACGGCGGGTATGATCCACACCTGTGCGCGGCGCGCGGATGGCGCCGTGAAGTGCTGGGGAGACAATACCTTCGGTGCACTGGGCCTCGGCGACGAGCGCGACCGAGGGATCGGTCCAGGCGAGATGGGCCAAAGCCTACCGGCGGTCGAGCTCGGTACTGGGCGTCGGGCCTCGAGCCTGGCCTTGGGGGCCTCTCGCACGTGCGTCCTGCTCGACGACGGCCACGTCAAGTGCTGGGGCTATAACGATGGTGGGCAGCTTGGCCTGGGCGACTACCGCAATCGCGGCGATGACCCGGGTGAACTCGGTGACGCTCTGCCGGCCGTGGACCTTGGTCGCGACATCGCAGCCGTGGCCGTGGCTGCAGAGCAACTGGCCACCTGCGCCCTGCTCGAGGGCGGTCGCGTCAAGTGTTGGGGCCGCAACGTGAACCGGGAGCTCGGTCTCGACGACCCCCGACTCACCATCGGGCAAGAACCAGGCGACATGGGCGATCAGCTGCCATTCGTGAACCTCGGGGGCGGACTGACCGCGAGCGCGCTGGCAGCTGGAGACTTCCATGCCTGCGCCCTCTCGAGCGATGGCCGGGTTACGTGCTGGGGGCAGCGGTTTTCCAGCGGTTTTTGGGAGGGCAGCGGTGGTCGCCTCCCGACGGTGGAACTCGTGAGCAGCGCTCCGGTCACGGCACTGGAGGCCGGCAGCTCCCACGACTGCGTCCTCTTGCAGGATGGACGCGTCAAGTGTTGGGGGTATAGCTCGTATGGTCAGCTCGGGCTCGGCGACCTGGCGGAGCGGGGCACCGATGGCGTCGCCCTGGGCGATGACCTGTCGGCGGTTGACCTCGGTGATGACCGAAAGGCGATCGCCTTGGCCGCTGGAGACTTCCACACGTGCGCCCTGTTGAGCGACGGCAGCGTCAAGTGCTGGGGACAGAACCAGTACGGTCAGCTGGGCCTCGGCGACACCGCGACTCGCGGCGACGAGTCCGACGAAACGGGCGACAACCTGCTCACGGTGGAGCTCGGCTCAGGTCGCCGTGCGATCTCGATTTCAGCCGGATACGGCCACAGCTGCGCCCTTCTGGATGATGGTAGCGTCAAATGCTGGGGCCGGAACCAGTACGGTCAGCTGGGCGTCGGCGATACCGAGGCGCGCGGCGACGAGCCTGGCGAAATGGGCGACGCCCTACCTGCTGTGAGCCTTTGGTGATGGACACCTTCGCTGCGGGGAGCGAGAAATGGTCTTCCCGCGTGCTTCTGCGGGCGGCGACGGCATGCGAGAGCGGTGCCAAGGCAAAAGGGAGCGCATTCAGCACCTGCTAGGCCGCAGACAGTCCCCAGAACGCACTCACCAGGTGTCGCGCGCGACTCTCGCGGCGGCGACACAAGGCGACGTCGTAACCAGGCGGCAGCTCGAAGCCCTCCACGACGCGCACGCGCTCGCGCAAGGGACTCGAGCGCAGCACGAGCTCGGGCACGAGTGCGACGCCGCTGCCGAGCGTGACCATGGCGATGATGCCTTCGTTGCCGCGCACCTCGGCCACGATCCGCGGTCGCTGACCTTGGGCGCCGAGCCAGTCGAAGAGCCGCGTGCGCTCGACGCCGCCAATCGGCGCCACCCACGGCAAATCATGCAAGATCGGCGTTTCGGCCCCTAGAAGCGCGCCGAGCTCGGGCTCGTCCTTCGGCGCGATGAAGGCAAACTCCGTTCGTCCGATGGGCTGGCTGTCGAGTCCCGTCGGTCCACCGGGCTCGGCCGGGATCACGGCGAGGTCGACTTCTCCGTCCTGGAGCTGCGCGAGCGAGCGGGTCGCGTCCTGTGTGAACAACCGCAAGGTGACGCGCGGGAATGTGCGCCGAAAGCGCGCCAAGAGGCTCGGCAGGATCGTGTGGCAGGCCGTCACGGTGCACGCGATGACGAGCTCCCCGGTCGGCGACGCCGCTTCTTCACGCAGGCGATGCTTGAGCTCGGCGAGCTCGCTCTGGCGCTGACGGGTGAAGCGGAGGAAGTGCTCGCCGGCTGACGTGAGCGCGACCCTCTGGCGACTGCGCTCGAAGAGCTGCACGTCGAGCTCTTCCTCGAGTGCCTGGACTCGCCGTGTGAGCGCCGAGGGGCTCATGCCGAGAGCTCGCGCACTGCGCCCGAAGTGGAGGGTGCCCGCCAAGTGAGCGAAGGCGGCGGAGTCGGTGTCGTCCATGAACCTCAATCAATCCAGGCAGTTGCAGCGTAGCACGGTGTGCCTGTGTTGCGATTCTAGCAATAGAACGGTCCGAAGGAATCAATTTACGCAACAGTGGGCCGGAGCTAGGTTGAGCGAACCCCCAAAGCCCCCAAGGACCTCCGCCATGGCACGAACGAACTATTTCAACACCCTGACTTTCGCCGGCAAGCTCGACCAGCTGGGCCGCTGTCGCTTCATGGCTCGCGAGGAGTTCAAGGATGGCGTCACGCCTCTCCTCGGCAAGAAGGTGGTCATCATCGGCTGCGGCGCGCAGGGGCTGAACCAGGGCCTCAACATGCGCGACTCGGGCCTCGACGTCAGCTACGCGCTCCGCCGGAGCGCCATCGACGAGAAGCGCCAGTCGTGGAAGAGCGCCACGGAGAACGCCTTCCGCGTCGGCACCTACGAGGAGCTCGTTCCGAGCGCCGATTTGGTGCTGAATCTCACCCCGGACAAGCAGCACTCCTCGGTCGTTTCGCAGGTGATGCCGCTGATGAAGCAGGGCTCGACTTTGGCCTACTCACACGGCTTCAACATCGTCGAAGAGGGCATGCAGATCCGTAAGGACATCACGGTGATCATGGTGGCCCCCAAATGCCCCGGCACCGAAGTGCGCGAGGAGTACAAGCGCGGCTTCGGCGTGCCCACGCTCATCGCCGTTCACCCGGAGAATGACCCACGGGGCGAGGGCCTGGCCATCGCCAAGGCCTACTGTGCCGCAACGGGCGGGCATCGCGCCGGCGTGCTCGAGAGCTCCTTCGTGGCCGAGGTGAAGAGCGACCTCATGGGCGAGCAGACGATCCTCTGTGGCATGCTGCAGACGGGCTCGCTCCTCTGCTTCGACAAGATGGTCGAAAAGGGCATCGACGCTGGCTATGCGTCCAAGCTGATGCAGTACGGCTGGGAGACGGTCACCGAGGCTCTGAAGCACGGCGGCATCACCGGCATGATGGACCGGCTCGACAACCCCTCGAAGCTCGAAGCCTACCGGCTGGCGGCCGAGCTCAAGACGCTGATGCGCGGCCTCTACGCCAAGCACCAGGACGACATCATCACCGGGCACTTCTCGCGTACGATGATGGAAGACTGGGACGCCGACGACAAGAATCTCCTCGGCTGGCGCGCAGCCACGGCAGACACCGCCTTCGAGCGCACCGCGGCCGGCCCGCAGAAGGTCGAGGAGCAGGAGTACTTCGACCACGGTGTTCTGATGGTCGCGATGGTCAAAGCCGGCGTGGAGCTCGCTTTCGAGTGCATGACCGCAGTCGGCATGAAGCCAGAAAGCGCCTACTACGAGTCGCTGCACGAGGTGCCTCTCATCGCCAACTTGATCAGCCGGAAGAAGCTCTACGAGATGAACAAGGTCATCTCCGACACGGCCGAGTACGGCTGCTACCTCTTCAGCCATGCGTGCGTGCCGCTGCTCAAGGATTTCATGGGCAAGGTCGACACCAACGTCATTGGCAAGAAGTTCAATGCCGGCGGCAGTAACGGCGTCGACAACCTGGCCATCAAGGCCGTCAACGAGTCCATCGAGTCGCATCCGGTCGAGGTCGTGGGTCGCACGCTGCGCGGCTACATGACCGAGATGAAGAAGATCGCCGTCGGCGGCTGACGGCTCCGGACCTGCGCGGGCCGATGGCAACATCGCACCTTTCATCCCGAACTCCGCGTGACTGCGCGGAGTCTCGGGATCGGTGCGTCCGCCACTCTCGTGTGGGCAGAACCTCGCTACTCTCCTGGGATCGCGGGCCGGCGAGGATTTTGCTGTCATTCGTGTTAACAGACCCTCGGTGACCGAGCCTCTGGCTGAGCAGGATCCGCAGTCGCTCGTCGGCCATGTCGTCGCCGAGCGCTATCACGTCGATCAGCTGCTCGGCGCTGGTGCGATGGGGCGCGTGTACCGCGCGCGCCACGTGCACATGCAGAAGCAGGTGGCGCTGAAAGTGCTGCACCGGGACACCAGCGAAAATGCCGAGATCGTCACGCGCTTCGAGCGCGAGGCGATCGCGGCCGGTCGCATCAATCACCCGAATGTGGCCGGCGCCACCGACTTCGGCCGCTTGGGTGACGGCTCGTTTTACTTGGTGCTCGAGTACGTGCAGGGCAAGAGCCTCGGAGCACTGCTGGACGAAGTGGGGGCGCTGCCGCTGCCACGTGCGCTTTCGATCACGACTCAGATTCTGTCGGCGCTCGCTGCAGCCCATCGCGCCGACATCGTGCATCGCGACCTCAAGCCGGAGAACGTGATGCTGCTGGCGAGCGAGCTCGCCCCCCCGAGCGCCGTCGCTGGCGCGAGCGCCGCCGAGGACATGGTCAAGGTGCTCGACTTCGGCTTGGCCAAGCTGCAGCGCACCGATCCGGCCGACACGCAGCTCACCATGGCGGGCGCCATCTACGGCACCCCGCAGTACATGTCGCCGGAGCAAGCGGCGGGCGCCGAAGTCGACCACCGCGCCGATCTCTATGGTGTCGGGGTGATGCTGTTCGAGATGCTGGCCGGATATCCGCCCTTCCAGGCGGAGCAGATGATGCCCCTTCTGATCAAGCACATGACGGAGGATCCACCTCCGCTGCCGGATACCGTGCCGCGGCCCGTCCGCCGCGTGGTGAGCCGCTTGCTCGAGAAGAAGCCCGAGCTCCGCTTCCAATCGGCCGACGAGGTGCTGGTCGCACTAGCCGAAGCCACGCCGCCCCTCGGCGGTCCGAAGTCGGCGCCGGCGATCGATCTCACGCGCCTGCCCTCGATGCCCGAGGTGAAGAGCCAGATGGTTCGTCTGAGGACGAAGACGGTGGCGGCGTCGCGCCCGGCTCTCCGCTTTCTGTCGCGCGAAGTCGAGGTGCGCGGACGTTTCGTGCCGCTCTGGCTGCCGATTGGCATCGCGGGTGCCACGGCTGTGGGTGCATTGCTCGTGGTCTTGCTCTCGTCCGATGCAGCGGAGCCGAACCCCGCCCAAGCGGCCCCCAAGACCGAGCAAGCCCTGGACGAGGAAGACGAAGCGCCGAAGGCAGCCCCGAGCAAGACCGTTGACGCCGAGCTGATGGGCGTCATCGAGGCCGCGAAAATGGGCTCCGATCCGGCCCTCTACGCGCTCAAGGGGCGAGACGACGCAGCTCGTTCCGACGTCGAGTGGATGGCCCTGGCACAAGCGTACTTGATGCGACGTGACGTCGAGCCGGCGCTGCGTGCTTTCGGCCGAGCACTCGACGAGAACCCCCAGCACGCCGTGGACAAAGCGTTGGTTGGTGCGCTCCGTTATCTGGCAGACGACGAACGCTACGCCAAAGCGATCTTGCGCTTCGTCACGGAACGCTTGCCGAATTTGTCGGCCGACTTCCTGTTCGACGTCTGGTCGAAGACGAGCGCCAAGACGGTGGCCACCGAAGAGGCCAAACGCCTACTGGATTCGAGCGCGGTCAAGAGCCACTACAGCGAGGCCTTGCGCCTGGCGTTCGCCATTCGCGATGCCGACGACTGCGACGAGCAAGTCGAGCTCCTGCCGCCCATCATCACGCGCGGTGACGAACGCTCGCTCTCGCGCCTGCGCGAGATGCGCAAGGATCCGGATTGTGCGAAGGCTGCCGGCAAGAACCTCGACGAGGCCTACAATCAAGCTTCCATGCGCAAGGCGCCTCGCTTCCCCGTACTGCGGCGCTGGCGGTGGAAGGGAGCCGGTGGCGCTGTCCCTAGCGAAGAATCGGGCACCAGCAATGGCGGCGGCGAAGAGAAAAAGAAGAAGTTCCCCTTCTTCGACTGAGCTGCCTGCTCGCGCGCTGCCTGCTCGCGCGCTGCCTGCTCGCGCGCTGCCTGCTCGCGCGCTGCCTGCTCGCGCGCTGCCTGCTCGCGCGCTGCCTGCTCGCGCGCTGCCTGCTCGCGCGCTGCTTGCTCGCGCTGTCTGCTCGCGCGTCACTTCGTGGGTTCTTCTGGGTCCTCGGGGATTGAGCACACGTTGGGCGTGACGATGCCGCATTCGGCTGGCGGCTCGCACTCGTCACATTCGATGGTGTCGCCACAGCCATCGTCGGCGGTGCCGCACTCGAGGCCGAGCTCCTCACAGGTCGCCGGCTCACAGCCGCAGCGATTCGGCGTCCCAGCGCCGCCGCAAGTCTCGGGCTCCGTGCATTCGTCGTCGCACTCCACCGTGCGTCCGCAGCCGTCGGAGATGCTGCCGCACTCCGCCTCGACGTCTTCACACGTGGTCGGCGTGCAACCGCATTGGTTCGCCTCTCCGCCGCCACCGCAAGTTTCGGGCGCTGGGCAGGTGCCGGGGCACACCAGTTGGCCTCCACAGCCATTCGGAATCGTGCCGCATTCGGCCCCGACGTCGTCGCACGTGTCGGGGGTGCAGCCGCACTGGTTGGCAACGCCGGCGCCGCCGCACGTCTCGGGCGACGGGCACGTGCCGCAGTTGATCTGCCCTCCGCAGCCATTCGAGACCGTTCCGCACTCGACGCCGAGCTGATTGCACGTCTTCGGCGTGCAGCCGCAGACGTTGCTCACTCCGGCGCCACCGCACGTCGCGGGCGCGCTGCAGCTGCCGCAGTTCAGCGTCGCGCCGCACGGTTCCTGGAACATGCCGCAGTTCTTGCCGTTCTCCGCGCAGGTCTGATTGCGACAGCCGCACTGATTGGCGATGCCCGTTCCGCCACAGATCGTCGGCAGACCGCACGAGCCGCACTCGAGCACCTTGCCGCACCCGTCCCCAGTGATGCCGCAGCCCGCGCCCAAGCTCTGGCAGGTCTCCGGATCGCACGGCGCGGCGCCGCACACGTTGGGCCCACCGCCGCCGCAGAAGGGTATGCTGCTCGGACAATCGCCGCACGACAGTGTGCCACCACAGCCGTCCGGGACGGTCCCACACTGGGCGCCGAGTTCCTCGCACGTGGTGGGTGTGCACGTGCAGGTGCCAGCATCGCAGGAGAAGTTGACGGGACAGTCGCCGCAGTTGACCTCTTGGCCGCAGTTGTTGGTAAAGGTGCCACATTCACGGCCGACGTCGGTGCACTGCTCGGGAGTGCAACCGCACACGTTGGGCAACCCGAGTCCGCCGCAGGTTCCCGAGGCGCACGCGCCGCAGTCCAGCGTCCCGCCGCAATTGTCGGACACGTAGCCACACTGCGCCCCGAGCGTCTCGCAGGTGAGGGGAACGCACGGCGCGTCGCCGCAGCGGTTGGTGCCACCGCCGCCGCAGAACTGCGGGGCGGGGCAGGTGCCACACTCGATGACGTGACCGCAGCCGTCGAGTGCGGTGCCGCAGGTGGCCTGTAATGCCTCACACGTGAGAGGCGTGCAGCCGCCCGCGCCGCCGCTACCCAGGGGTGGTTGACCGCCACTCGCGGGCCCACCCCCGCTGCCGGCTCCGCCGCCGCTGCCCGTCGCTTGGGGGGCTGGCCGGTACCCCGAGTAGTCGTACTTGGGGTCGAGCACGCAGGCGAGCGTGAGTAGGCCCACCACGAGGGCCAGGACGGTTGCCCGCGCGAGCAGGTTCAAGGTCGACTTGGCGGACACGGCGGCTCTCTCGGGCTCAGAACTTTCCACGCAGGAGGATGCCGCTGGGCGTGACGCCCACGGCTACGTCGGACCAAAACGCGCGCGCTTCCTCGGCGTCCTGGCCCGTCTTGCTGGCGCGCTGGGAGGGACTCGGCTTCTTGGACTTGGGGAGGGTCAGGAGGAGCGTCGTGCCGGCTGCCAAGCCGACACCGGCCGCGATCCAGCCAGCCGTGTTCAAAGCGAGCAACGTCTGCGCTTCGGAGATCGCCCGCACGCCGGTCTCGTTACAGACCATGTTCGGACAGTTGCTCTCCACCTTGTTGTCTTTGCCTGGCAGGTAGAGGCCGCTCACGACGGCAGTGGCCGCACCGGCCACACCCACGCCCAGGGCCACGAAGCCAGCAATACGTCGTTCTCGCACGAACCCCTTGTTCGGATCGTCCTTCGCTGCCTCAGGCTTGGCCGTGCCCGGACTGACGACGAGCTTCTGACTTTCGCCGGATTCGAGAGAAATCGAGTAGCGCCGAGTTTCGAAGCGTTTGCCCTCCACCGTCACTTCGTGGGTGCCTGGATCGACCGGCAATTCTTGGCCCAATGTCGCTTCTCCCAGGGCGACGCCGTCACGACGAATCGTGACGTCCCGAGGAGAGGCTCCACTGAGCACGATGGTCAAGTGCGCCAAGCGAGCCGAGATCCAGGTGAGCTGATCTTCCGCGAACAAGACGCGGTCGTCACTTGGCTCGAGCAACCGGAGTGCCTGGTGCCAGCGTTCCCACGAAGCCGTCAGGTGCCCGCGCTTCTCCTCGCACACGGCCAGATTCATCACCGTGCCGACGGCTTGATCGAGCGAGATGCTCTCCAAAAAGAACTGACAGGCCGCGTCGTAGTCCTCCGCTACCATCGCCTCGCGGCCCTTCTGGAAGAGCAGCTCGGCGGCAGCAGGATCAGTGTCTGCGGCTTCGGCGTGGGCCGGCCAGAGCAGCATCACAGAGACGAGGAGCGCCAGAAGCCGAGCCAGCACTAGCGTCTCCTGGCCAGAGGATCCGCCTCGTCCTCTGGGCCGCCCGTGGGTTCGGCTGGGGACGCGGTCGCAGCGGCGGGGGGAGCCGACCGTGCGGGGGTTGGCTCCACCGGTCGAGGCTTCTTCCGCGCCACCTCGGGCAGGTCGCGCAGGTCGATCGGCGGCGGCTGGGTGCCGTCGGCCGGTGCCGGAGCCGCGACGGTGGCCTGCGATGCGGCCGGCGGCTCGACCGACACCGGAGAATCCGTCTCGGCCTCTGCCCCTCGGAGCGAGAGGTAGGTGACGAGGATGGCGACGGCCGTGCACGCGCCGGCCACGACCAGCAATACGCCACGGCGGCGCTGCTTCGGTTGCGTCTGCAGCAGTGGCGGCGGCCACTCCGAAATGGTCACCGGTCGATGCGTGGTGCGATCCCCCGTGATCGAAGGCGAGCTTCCGCGCGTCGAAGGTAGGCCGATGCGAGTCGAATGGCTGCCACTTTCAGGCAAAAGAGACGGCAAATCGCGATTGAACTCGCGATTGACGCGGCGCACGGCCTGGCGCATCTCGAAGGCTGTCGCGAAGCGCTGATACTTGTCGAAGGCGAGCGCACGGTTGATGACCTCGGCGGCGACGGCCGGCAGGTGTGGCGCCAAGTAGCGCACGTCGCGCACAGGCTCGGTCATCACCTTGAGCAGGAGCTCGTTCAACGTGTCGGCCTGATGGATGGTCCGTCCGGTGAGCATCGCGAACAGCGTCGCACCGACCGCAAACAGATCTGCCCGGGGGTCGAGATCGTCCCAGCGTCCGCGCGCTTGCTCCGGCGACATGAACGTGGGCGTTCCCATCATGGCGCCGACCTGCGTCTTGTGGCTTTGGTCGACGCCCATCACTTTGGAAATGCCGAAGTCGAGCAGCTTGACCTCTCCGTCGACGGTCAAAAACACGTTGTCGGGCTTGATATCCCGGTGCAGGACCGAGGCGGCGTGAGCAGCTTCCAAGATTTCCAGCAGACGCTCGGCGATGGAAAACACTTCCTCCGGCGGCAGCGTGCCGCCACATTTGTCGGAGCGTCGCTGCAGGGACTCTCCGTCGAGGAAGTCCATCACCAGGTAGGGCGCGCCATCCTCGAGCACGCCGTCGTCGAGCACCGCAACCGCGCCTCGATGATTCACACGGTTGGCCGCCCGCGCCTCGAGCGCGAAGCGGCCTCGGATGTCTTCGAGGTGGTGGTACTCTTGATGCAAGACCTTGAGTGCAACTTTGCGCTGCGTGTGCGTATGGACTGCACCGTAGACCGCGGCCATGCCTCCGACGCCGAGTACGGAAACGACCTTCCACTTGTCGGAGATGAGGGTTCCCACGCGCGCGCGGATGCGAGCCGATTCGCCAGAGGGGGGAGGTACCGAATCCACGGAGCGTTCCTTCGAACTCGATGAAAGCCGAAGTGAGAGTTGTCGGGAGCAGTCTTGCAGAAGGCGCGGATGTAGACACTCGTTTTCCTTCTGACTAGAGCTCTCATGGTATCGATCGCCCGGATTGCACTCTGGCTAAAACTGGGGCCAGGAAGGAGCGGGCGGCCGGGGCCAGGGAGGGGCGGGCAGCCGCTTGGGGTGGGCGCGCACCGCTTTCGGCGTGCGGTCCCCCGCTGCTACCCTGCGCCCGCTCGGGGGAGGGACTCGAGGTCGCCCCCGTCGAAAGGATGACCATACAAATGAAGCGCGCTCATGCACTGGTTTGGATCGCTCTCTGTCTCGCTGGCTGCTCCAAGACGCAGACCTACGAGGTCAAGGGCACGCAGGTGGCCCTCGGCACGGACGCCGTTCTTTCCGTGACGCCGGACGGAGCCAACCAGTCCATCGAGCTCACGGTGGACCACCTGATGCCGCCTGATCGGGCGCGCCCCGGCGCCAAGTACTATGCAGTTTGGGTACGCCACCAAGATCGCGCCCCGGTGCAGCTCGGCAACCTGGAGTTCGACGAGAAGGAGCGCCGCGGCAGTCTGACGACCAGCACCCCGTACAAGGCGTTCGAGCTCTTCGTGTGTGCGGAGAAGGACGCACAGCCCACCTCCCCAGGGACGGTCGTCGTGCTGTCGCAGCAAGTCGTCATGAAGTAGGCCCGACCAGCACCTTCGCTCGCGCCGCTTGGTATTTCGGGTCCCGGGAGGACCGAAAGTGCGGCATGCTTCCTTTCTACATGGCCGATTTTTCGCCGAAAGAGGTCGACTGGCCGAAGGTACTCGGCCGTGACCTGAGCTCGCCGCGCACGTTGCCGGCGGGCTCGGGCGGTGTCTCGGTGCTGGCGGCTGCCGACGAGCTCGCCAGCTATCAGGACCTCGATTTGGTGTTTCGCCGCGCCGTGGAGCTGGCTCGAGATCGCATCGGCCTCGAGCGAGCCGCCATCTTCGTTTACGACCAGGGTGGCGAACACCTCTGCGGCACCTGGGGTACCGGGCTCGCTGGCGAGACGACCGACGAGCACCATATCTACTTCCACGAAGGGTTCCACCACCGCGAAGCCAAGGCTCAGGTGCTGAGTGGCGTCGGCCGCTGGATCATCTTCGCCGATGTGCCCTTGATCGTGCAGGTGGGCGGGGAGACCCGCATCGTCGGGCATGGCTGGAACGCGATCACGCCCATCCTCGGACGCGGCGGGGTGATTGGGCTCTTGGCGAACGACGCAGCCCGCAGCGGAAGTCCCGTCGACGAGAGCAAGCAGGTGCAGGCGGCGATCTTTTGTCGCCTGCTCGGCAGCATCGTCGACGACATTCGCCGCGGAACCGATGAGCTGCCGTGGCGCTCGCTTTTGTCGCGCCTCCCGCGCGTCGGCGAGGATGATCGAGATTCCCTGGTGATCTCCGTCGTGCACGCGATGCACAAGGATCCGACGCTGAGCGCGCAGCAGCTGGCCAAGCGTTTCGGCCTGTCGGCGTCACGCCTGGCCCGCACGTTCAAGGACGAGATGGGTGTGTCGCTCGTCAGCTACAAGAATCGTCTGCGCATCGAGCGTTTCTTCACGCTCGTGGCGCCCGGCGGCGGCAATCTGCTGCAGGCGGCGCTCGACGCCGGTTTCGGCAGCTATGCGCAGTTCCACCGCGTCTTTCGCGAGCTCTTGGGCACCACTCCGCGCGAGTATTTGACGGGCCGGAAGTAGCAGTGCCCTTGGAGCGCACTCTGCCGAAAGAAGCCACGGTGCCCGCGCAGACGCGTGGGCAGCAGAGATGCTCTTTCCAGCACCCTGCTGGGCGCTCACGGGCGCTCTGGCAGCGAGTGGTTCGGCGCGGGGCAGCCTTCGTAGGCGGCCTCGCATTCGGCCTGGCTGGCGAACAAATCGTCGCAATCGGCGCCTTGGCAGCCGCACACGATGGCTGCGCACGCCCCGGGATGTCGGGCGTAGCCCACGACATCGACGCAATCGTCGCCATTCGAGAAGGCGTCTTGGGGCTCGCAACTTTCTGGGGTCCCCATGCCCCCGACTCCACCAGTCGTCGGCGCGCCTCCCGTGCCCCCCGCACCGCCGCTTCCGGGTGGGGTTTCACAATCGCGCGGTCCCCCGGGCTGATCGTCGTGCTGGCGCTCGGCCAGCCAATCCTTGGCGAAGCCGCCCATCTCGCCGGGCCCGGTCAGGAGCGTCCAACCAGCGTCGAACATCACGGGGGCCCACAGGTTGTCGGCGCACCAGGAGGTCCAGCTGAGCTCTCGTGACTCGATGAAGCTCTTCACGGGGACACCAAACGACTCAGCCGTGCCGCCCCAGATCTGGTCCCCGTCGTCGCGAAATCCCCACTCGGTGATCATCAGCGGATGCACGGCAGCCACTTGCGCGAACGGACCCCCGTCGCTCCAAACGGATTGGTCGATGATGGGATAAGAGCCGATCTCGAAACCTCGAGATCGGCCAACGAGCAACAAGGAGCGGCGAACAGAGCTGACCAAAGCACGGGGAAAAAACGACCCGCCTCGCCAGACCTGGCGGGCGTTTTTTCCTGACAGCGTCGGTTTGAGACCGGCTCTAAATGTGCCCGACGTAGGCCAGGTTCTCGCCTACGAACGGATCCGTGGCCGCGCCGCCGATTTGCTGCGACCAGAATGGGCCACCGATGAGCACGATGGTCTCGGGGGCACTCGCGCGAATCGTGTCGACCCAGGGTTGCGCCGCGGCCTTCCATGCCCCCCAGTCGGCGCTCTCTACGTCCATCGGCTCGTTGAAGAGCTCGTAGAGCACGTGCTCGTCGTCGGCAAAAACCGGAGCCACGGTTTCCCAGAACGCCTGCGTGCGTTCGGCGACCGGTGCCACGTCCGAGATCTCGTGCCAATCCACGATCGCGTAGAGTCCGCGCTGACCAGCGTGCAGGACGGCGGGTATCAGGTGATCGATCAGGTAGCCCTCGGGATCTGCCAGCCAAGTCTCGGGGAAGACGGTGAGACGGACGACTCGGGCGTGGAAGGCGTCGCCTGCATCGCTCACGCGATCGATCATCCGTCTCGTCGTCATGTCGGTCCGCTCGAGGTCCATCTGCCGAACGTCCGGTAAAGCGACGCCGCGCAGAATGACCGTGTGGCCCGCAGGATCTTTGAAGAACCTGCCCTCGACGTGGAGCCGCGGCGCAACGGGGAGCGCCGTGCAGGCGTCCCCACCGAGACCGCCGCTCGCCTGGCCCCCCGACCCGGCGTCTGCGCCGCCCAAGCCCGCACCACCGTCGGCGTCGCCCGGTTGCTCCGTCTCGCCGCATGCATTCATGCAAAGCCCGAAACACCCCGATGCCAAGAGAAGGCGCAGGGGCGTCCGGTGGGTGGTGAGTAGAGAGCGCATGGGGACGGCACCAGCAAGGGGCATGCCGTTTGCGCTGCGACCGGCGCGGATGCTTTCCCTGCGTGCTTCTCCGCGCGGGCAAGGCGAGCGAGCTCGGTGCGAAGAACCCCCTCTTTGTGAGGGGTTTTCGCACCTCCGTATTCCACCGATCCGCGCGGGCACGGCCGTCCTTGGTTGGCAGGGTGCTTTTTCAGCACCCTGCTAGGCCGGATGCGTTTCGAGCGTGGCACACCTGGCACAGGCTCAGACGCCGCGGACCGGGTGGCGGCAGCGTCGCTGTTCTGCTCGCACGGGTCGAAGGCACCACGCTCCGCCCTGCACAAAACGAACGAACCCGATCGAGGTTTGCTCGATCGGGTTCGCTCTTGGCTTGCTGGAGGGTGTTACTGCGCGAGCTCGAGCGCGCGCTCCTCCCACCAAACACCGGCTTTCGGGCCCTGGTGGGCGGGGCCGGCGTTCTTGCACTCGCCGTCCGACTCACCGGGGCGCTTGAGCCAGAGGAAGCCGTCGCACAGCGGTTCGCCGGTCTCGGTCGTCGGCAGTGCGCCGATCTTGCGACCGGGGGGGTTGCACCAGCTCTCCTCCGCGTTGGCGGGGTTCTCCAGGGGGCCGGCACCGTTGCGGCTGGTGTCGATGATGAAGTGCTTGCCGCCGATGAGCGCCGAGATTTTCTTTCCGTACTCCATGTTCTCTGCGGTGGTGACGTAGTTCGACGTATTGAGCGAGAAGCCGTTGGCGTACTCGACGCCGGCCAGCTTGAGGCGCTCAGCCATCTCTTCAGCCGGCACCCAGCGTGCGTGGCCCGCATCCAGGTACACCGCCGTCTTTTGGCCCTGACGCAGCACGCGCACGGCGTCGTTCAAGAGCTCCATGCGCTCCTTCTTCTGCTCTTCGCTCAGACACTCCTGGAAGTGGCCCAGCGCGTCGGGCTCGAGCACGACCACGGCCGGGTCGCCGCCGATGCCGGCCTGCACGTTGCGGATCCAGCGCTGATAGGCTTCCTTGCCGGACATGCCGCCGCCCGAATACTGCCCACAGTCACGGTACGGCACGTTGTAGGCGATGAAGCTCGCCACGGAGCCCTCGGCCTTCGCGCGCTCGATCAGGTGAGCCACGGCGCGGAAGATGTTGCTGTTCCACTCGCCCATCCAGATGGCCTGGGGAACGAACGCGATCTTTTGGACGATCGCGGCCTTGGCCGGATCCTGCGTCTTCAGAACGTTGTAGCGCAGCATGGCCAGCGACTGCGGGTCGACGAACATCTTGGCGCCGACCAGCGGGTTGCCCGGAGCCGTCGTGGGCACTGGCGGGTCGGTAATGGGCGCCGAGTCGGGGAAAGGCTTCTTGCCTCCGAACTCGCCGCCGGCCTTGGCGCCGCTCTCTTCGCCTGCGCCGCTCGACTTCTTCACGCAGCCTGCGGCCCCGAGCGCCAAGACGGCGCCGAGGGCGACTGCGAACATTCGTGATTGGATGGTGGTACTGCTGGACATTGCTGTTCGGGTCCTTCTGCCGAGACACTAACCCTCGCGCGCTCCCCGCGCTTCGCGCCGCGGCGGGTACTGGTTCTCATTTTTCGACGCAGTTATGGAAGCCAGGCCCCGGGCCCGCACTCTCGCTGCGCTTCCACGAGGGGACGGCCGCGCGTCGGCGCACGCCCGTGGCTCAGCGTGGCCATTGGCGCCTGTTTCGGAGGGGCCGGCGGGGAGCGGTGACGGACAGCGCGACGTTGGTACACTGGGCCCTCTGCGATCTATGAAAGTCGAACCGACAATGCTCGTGGTCTCGGGCGCGGAGGCTCCAGCAGACCTCTTGACGGCCCTGGAGGAGCAGGGCGTCTTCGTCGAGCGCGCCGGTCCCGCCTCGTTTGCCGAAGTGCTGCCCGTGGTCGCACCCGACTTGGTTCTGGCCGTTGGGGCCGCCTACGCGCTACCCATGCTCGAGGTCCTGCGCGCCACGGACAAGACCACGCGGGCACGTCTCGCAGTCGTGGCCGATCCGGACGCCCAGAGTGCTCTGCGGCAGCTCGATCGTGAGCTCTTGGTGACGATCCTCTCGAGCGACGTGCCCACGTCGGCACTGGCGGTGCGCTTGGCCACGGTGGCCAAGCGCTTGGCAGAACGCGCCGCCGCCGAGCGCGCGTCGTCCCGCCCGCCAGCGGTGGTGACCACCACCGCTGCCGCCCGTCCCTTGCCGAATCCGCCCGCGCCGGCCGTTCGGTCACCGGGTAGCCCGGGCGAGCGGGCGGGGGTGGACCGTCCCAAAGGCTTGCGGTCGCTGACGTCCGCTGGACTGCCGCGGCGGGGGACCCTGTCCTCGGACAAGCTCAAAGCCGTCCCGCTGCCTGACTTGTCGCTGCCCCAACGTCCCGACGGCTCCAAATGGCGGCGCAGCGGGCGCGCTCATCGGGTCGTTTTGGCGGACGACGACGTCACGCGCGGCGCGGCCATTGCGCAGGCGTTGATCGCTCGAGGGCTCGAAGTGCAGGTAGTGCCGCTGGATCCGGCGCGCACGCGCTGGGCCCAGCTTCAGGCCCACAATCCCGAGGTGTTGATCGTCGACGAGGTGGGCAGCACCGACCACGGCCAGGTTTGGCTCGAGCTCTTCGCCGCCGATCGTGTGCTCAGCACGGCGCGAGTGATCAAGGTCAGCCTGCGCGCGCTCTTCGACGAGCGCACGCTCAGTGTCTCGCTGAAGGCACTCGAAAAGCACATCGAGGGCCTGGCTGCCTGGCGGCACGAGATGCCCACGATCATCGACGACGAAGAGCGGCCCACGCTGGTCGGCGGCAATGACGACAGCGGCCCGCATCCGGTGCCGGCCTCGACGGATTTCGACGGCGACTTCGACGATCGGCCCACCATGGCGCGTGGTCCCGCGACGGAGGCGCGAGCGCCCTTGGCCGAGCCACCTGCCCCACCGACTCCGTCCTACGGGCCGCCCAGCGTGCAGCTGAACGACTCCATCATCGCCGAATCCAAGAGTTTCTTCGGCACGGGTGCTCCGCCTCCGGCGCCGCTGCCAACGCAGAGCTCCCATCCGCCGCGCCCGATCGCCTCGGCGCCAGCTCCCACGTCCTGGCAGCCCATGGCACCGCCGGCTCCCGCGTCTTGGCAGCCCAGCGCGCAGCCGCCGTCCACGCCGCCGCCGTCCGCTCCGCCGCCGTCCACGCCGCCGCCAGCGAGCTCCCCTCCGCTCCTCGGCTCGCGTCCGCCGGGTGGGCCACTCCTGTCAGCCCCTCTGGCCGCAGGGACTCCGCTCGGCCCCATGCGGACCAGTCGCTTCCCGACTTCGCCGTCCACCCGACTAGCGGCGGAGCTTGCTCCCCCTCGCCGTTCCCAGCGCTCGGGATGGCTCTGGGTCGCGCTTCTGGCCGTGGTCGTCGGCGGCGGTTTTGGCCTCTACCGAGCTGGGCTGATCGGGGCGCCTCCGTCCGCGAGCGAGCCCCGAGCGGCGGCGAGCGTCGACACTCCGGCCGCTCGGGAGGGCGATCGACCGCAGACGGCGCCGTCCTCGAGCGCCGCAGCGGCCGCTGGCTCCGTTTCTCCCATTTCCGCGCTCTGGACCACGGGCACTGGCCAGGCGCCTGCCTGCGAGAAGGTGGTCGATCCGCCGCCCGAGGTGACCGCGCTCACACTCGCCGCGGGCTCGCGCGCCTGGGAAAAGGCGCGTGGGCTGCTCGTCCTCGGTGACATGGCCGGCGCACAAAAACAAATGTGCACGGCCGTGTTCAACCACCCGCAGAGCTTGGCGCTCGAAGGTCTGGCCGCACTCTACCTGACGCTCCGCACTCCGAGCGAAGCCCTGCGCTGGGTCGAGCAAGCGCTCGGCGTCCGCCCCGACCGCCCCAAGACGCTCGAGCTCTACGGCGACGTCCTCATCACGCTGGGACGAGAAGCAGACGCGAAGAAGGCGTGGCTGAGTGGTCTCGGCATGGCACCCGGACAGGGCGATCAGGCCATACTCTTGCTGTCCAAGAACCTCACGGACGAAGCCGACAAGGCCCTTCGCAGCGGCGACCTGCCCCGCGCCGAGCAGCTCGCCCGGCGTGCGGCGGGGCTCGATATGAAGAGCCCCCGCGCTGCTGGCACGATGGCGGCCATCCTCCTCGCAGCCAAGGAGCGGGCACTGGCCGTGCGCTGGACCGCACGCTGCATCGAGCTCGGTCGCGAGGAGCCCTCGTGCCTTCTGGCTCAAGGGGATCTCGCGCTCGACGGCGGCGACCTCAAGACGGCCCGCGCGCACTACGAGAAGGTGACGCGGCTGGCGCCTGGGGATCGCCGAGCGTGGCAGAAGCTGGGCGGCTCGACCGCCTCGGTCGCCGATGAGCCAGCCTCCGAAGCCGAAGCCGAGACGGCCACGCCGCCCGTCGAGGCCGAGCCTGCGCCGGCAGAGCCCTTGCTCGAATGAATCGGGCCCGCTCGATGTGAGGATCCCCCACTTCGTCAGCGCGCTCGTCGATCACCCGCGAGGAGGTGGCGCGCCGCGGGCTACCAGTTCTTCCGGGGCGAGCACCAAGCGGTGTCGCGCAAATAGCCAGAAATAGGCGATTCCCGCGCCGAACCAGCCAGCGGCTGCCCACACGACTCGACGATAGATCGGGTCGGCCACGAACAGGCTGACGAGCGTCACCAAGGCAATCGCCAGCGCTACCGCGGCGCCCGCGATGCCGAGGGGGCTTCGGTACGGTCGAGGCAAATCGGGGCGCCGGAGGCGCAAAGCGATGAAGCTCACCATCTGCAGTACGTAGCTGATGACGGCGCCGAACACGGCCATGTTGAGCAGCGTGGCGCCCACTGGGTGATCACTGCCGGCGAAATGAATGGCGAGTGCAACGCCGTAGCCGAGCGCAGCGCCCGAAATCAGCGCCACGTGAGGTGTCTTCCTGGTGGGGTGGGTGAGCGAGAGCCAACGTGGGAAGTACCCCGCCCTCGAGAGCGAGTACACTTGGCGGCCATACGCGAAGATGATGCCGTGGAAGCTGGCGAGCAGGCCGCTCACGGCCAGAAGTGGCAGGACGACGCCTCCAGCACTGTCACCGAAAAGAGCTCGAAATCCCCAGAAAAGCGGCTCATCCGTGGTGCCGAGACGGGCCGCACCAGGTGCGGTCCCTGCTCCGAGGATCAACGTCGAGAACGCGCAGACGACGAGTGTACCTAGACCCCAGAGTAGGCCGCGCGGCACGTCTCGGACTGGATCGTGGGCTTCCTCGGCAGCGAGGGGGAGCTGCTCGATCGCGAGATAGAACCACATGGCGAAGGGCAGGGCGGACAAGACGCCCCAAGCCCCACGAGGCAGGAAGGTCGAACCCCCCGGCTCGGCCGTGATGTCGAAGGCGAAGCGTCCGAGATCGAGCCGAGGGATGGCCCCGAGGTAGAACACCGCCAAGATGGCGAGAGCGAGGAGCGTGATGAAGACCGTGAAGCGGAACGTGACCTCGACTCCCAGCACGTTGAGGCCGACGAAGACGACGTACACCCCGAGCCACCAGAGTGGCTCAGCCGCCTCGGGGGTGCCGAAGATGGCGCCCAGGTACCCGCCGATCCCCACCACGATCACGGGCGGTGTCAGCAAATACTCCATATTTTCAGCTAGTCCGGTCACGTAGCCGCCGAAAGGACCGAGCGCGCTCCGAGCGAACGAATAGGCGCCGCCGGTGTGCGGCAGGGCTGGGCTCATCTCGGCGATCGAGAAGCACAAGCCCACGTAGAGGATCGTCATGATGACGGTCGCGACGAGCAGGCCACCGAATCCGCCCGCTTTCAGTCCGAAGTTCCAGCCGAAGAAGTCACCCGAGATGACGGCGCCGACCCCGAGCGCCCAGAGCGACCAAACACGGGCGTACCGCTTGAGTCCGCGCTTTTCGAAGTAGTCTGGCTCGACCTCACGATAAGAAACGCTCATCGTTACTCCATCACCGTCTGGCCAATGTGCAGCGTGAACTCGTGAGCAATGACTTCTTGCGGTACGTTGTCGCGCCGGACGCCGCCCTCTGGGGTAGAGCTCACCTGCGCCTGCATGATGGTGCCGCTCCCCAGCGCGTAAGAGAGCGCGATCGTCGTGCCGAACTTCAGGCCTTTGGGCTTCTCGTACGGGACGCCATCCTTCGCATAGACGCCGTAGATGCGGCCGAGATCGATGGCAATCGTGCCGCCATAGAAGTCGAGCTGCGTGTCCTGAAAATCCTCGGGGGTGCCGTACGGACTGCGATCGGTGAAGAGGCCGCCGCCGATCGCGAGGAGCTTGCTCAGCTGATGTCGCACGCCGAGTCGCGCATTCCAGGTGGCGCGCAGATCGATGCCGAGCTGCTCGCTTTGAAAAGGAAACAGCACGCTCGCGTCGGCAGCGCCGCGCCAAAGGGGGCCGAAATCGTGCGAGATGCCGACGTGAAAGCGGAAAGGAGAAATGATGCTGGTGTCGATGGCCAGCGATTCGCTGAAATCGTTGTTGCCAACGACTTGTTCACCACCACCAATCTGGAACGTCTCCACCACCTGTGTGCGCTCGGCCAAGAGTAGCGATGGAGACCTCATCACGGCGGCCAGGCGCCAGCCTGGTAGGACCGCATAGCGCAGGCCTAGAATGAACTCTGCGCCCAGCTGGACGCTGTCGAGCGTGTAGTGACTGTTCTGGATCAAGTCGCCACTCGGACGCGTCGTGATGAGACTCGTGGTCAGCGTATCGACCAGCGTCTGGTAATTGACGAGAAACGAGCCACCGATCGAGAGCTTCTTGGTGGCGTCGAACCCGAGCGCCAACCCGGCGTGGTAGCTCTGAAACCGCGTCGAGGCGTCGTACGCGTAGTCGATCTCGACCCCGTCCTCGGTCGGGGGAGCGCGGAAGTGCGTCCGCAAGACGCTGGCTGACTGAGCCGGCACGAAGACGCCCACCGCGGCTCCGAAGGATCCGAAGCGTCGCGTGATGGTGAGCGCCGTCGGCACGACATTCAGGTCCAAACGGGTGAAGCGAGTCACCTCGGTGTCGGGAGTGGAGGGGGCAAGGTTCGCGACGCCTCCGAGGCGGAGTGCGTAGCCGTTGACGCCCACATCGAGCCGCAGGCCTTGGAGCGAAGCGAGCGCCGCGGGATTGTACCAGGCGGCCCCGCCACCTTGGACATCGGCACTGATGGCGCCGGCTTGCAGAGCCGCGTCGCCGCTCAAATAGAATGCGTCCAGATTGCCCGCCTCGGCTACGGGCGTTCGCAGCATCACCGCGGCCCCGAGCCCCAGGCACAGGAGCCGCCACCTGGCGCCAGCGACGGTGCCGAGCCTCATGTTCGCCACTCTCCCAGGACAGCTTCGTACCCGCAACGGGGCAGACCTCAATCCCACTCGAGGCGCGCACGCAGACCGGCGGCCAGCAAGGCTTCTACGGATGGGGAGCCGCCAAGCTGAGCGGGAACGCGAGCGTCATGGTGGTCCCCTGGCCCGTGGCACTCTCGATTTCCAGCTGACCACCGTGCCGCTTCGCGATCGAATAGGTAATCGAAAGGCCGAGCCCCGTCCCTTTGCCGACGGGTTTCGTAGTGAAGAACGGCTCGATGATCCGTTCTTTCAGGTCATCGGGGATCCCGGCACCATCGTCGACGACGGACAGTCGAAACCAATCTTTCTCCGCCGTGGTCCGGATGACGATGTGCCCCCTCTCGGGAATGGCGTCGATGGCGTTGGTCACCAGGTTGAGGATCGCGGAATTGAGCGGACCCGGGTAGCAGTCGATGACTTCGGGACCGTCGAGCTCCAGCGTGACCTCGATTCGGTCACCGAGTCGATGCCCGAGAATCATGAGTACCGAGTCGATGCACTCCCGTACGTTGATGGATTTCCGTTCGCCCTCGTCCAAGCGCGAGAAGGTGCGAAGCTGCAGCACCAGCTCGCCGATGCGCCCGAGACCAGCGGTCATTTCACGCAGACGAGCGCTCGCCTTTTGCCAGGCGCTCTGGATTTCCGGGGTTCCCGCAGCTTCGATGGCCGGTGCGAGCAAGTCGACGTTCTGCCGCGCGGTCGCAAGGTGGCTCGTCACGAAGGCGAGGGGGTTGTTGATCTCGTGGGCCACGCCAGCGACCAGCTCGCCGAGCGCGGCCATCTTTGCCGATTGAACGAGCTGCGCTTGGGCTACCTTGAGCTCCGTGAGCGCACGCTCCACCTGGTTTCGACCTTCGTAGAGGTCCAAGAATACGCGCACCTTGCTGCGCAGGATCACCGGCGAGATCGGCTTGAACAAGAAGTCGACGGCGCCCGTGGCATAGCCGCGCAGCACATCGTCCTCGGTATCGTGCTTCGCCGTCAAAAATAGGATTGGCAGGTCCCTGGTGGCGGCATGGCTTCGCACGTGACCGGCCACCTCGAAGCCATCCATTTGTGGCATCTGCACGTCGAGCAAGAGGGCGACGAACTTCTGCTTGAGCAGCAACCGCAGCGCCTCGTTGCCTGAGCGCGCTCGGACGACGTGACAACCGACTCCATCGAGCACCGCGGTGATGGCGACGAGGTTGGCCTCGACGTCGTCCACGACCAGGACGCCCGGCGTGTTCATGACGGCAGGTGGCTCCTCCAGATGCGCGAGGAATAATTGAATTCCTTGAACTTTTCGCGCAGGCCGGGTGGGATGGCTTCGCTGGCTCCCAAGCAAAGGAACCCGCCTTTGCGTAGGCCGTCGGCGAGCATGGCAAATACGCGCTTTCGCAGGGTGTCGTTGAAGTAGATCGCGACGTTGCGGAAGAACACGATGGTCATCTCGCCGAGCGCGTGATCGCACGTGAGGTCGTGTTGAAAGAAGACGACGTTGGCGCGAACGCGTTGGTCGATCGAAAAGTGTGAGTAGCGACGGGTGACGTAGTCCGAGAAGCGTCGTTTGCCTCCCGACCGTCGGTAGTTTTCGGCGAAGGTGTCGAGCCTGTCGTCGTCGTAGATGCCGAGATTGGCTCGATCGATGGCCTCGTGATCGATGTCGGTGCCGTAGATTTGGCTGCGCTCGTAGAGGTCCTCCTCGAGGAGCATGATGGCGCTCGAGTACACCTCTTCTCCGGAAGCGCAGCCGGCGTGCCAGACTTTGATTTCTGGGTAGGTGCGCAAGAGCGGAACGACCTCGCGCCGGAACACGGCGTAGACCTCGGGGTCGCGGAACATCTCCGTCACCTGTACCGTCAGCTGCGACAAGACGGTGCGGAAGACCGTTTCATCGGTGAGGGTCGAGTGGAGGAGCTGGCCGAGGTTCTCGGCGCCGACCATGTGCATGGCGACGTCGACCCGCCGGCGCATGGAGTCGAGGGCGTAGTCACGGAAATCGTAGCCGTAGCGCGCATGGATGCCTTCCAGCAGCAGGCGGAGTTCGATGTCATGTGCGCTCGAAGCGACCATGGTCAGAGTCCCGTTTCCTTGGTCCAGCGGTGCAGGGTCGAGAGCAGCTTCGCAGAGTCGACGGGTTTGGTCAGGTAGTCGCTCGCCCCCGCAGCCAGGCAGCGCTCTCGCTCGCCTGGCATGGCCTTTGCCGTGAGTGCAATGATGGGAAGTCGAGCGAAGGCAGGGCGGGCGCGCAGCCGACGGGTCGTCTCGTACCCGTCCATCTCTGGCATCATGATATCCATGAGCACGCAGTGGACTTCGGGCGCTCGCTCCAGTTCCGACAGGGCCTCCTTGCCGTTCTCGGCGACGGTGACCTCGCAACCGCGGCTCTGCAAAAGTGCGAGCAGTGAGTACGCCGTCCGCATGTCGTCCTCGACAATCAGGACGCGCGTGCCCGCGAGCACATGATCCAGTGTAGCCGGGGACGACGAGAGCTCCACCGCATCTGTTCGTGTTCGCACGTGATGCACGAACAAGCGAAGCTCTTCGAGCAGGCGCGCGAGCGAGCTCTGATCCTTGAGTACGACGGCCTCTGCGTAGCTCTCGAGTTCGCGCGTCTCCTTCTTGGTGAGCGAGCGCCCCGTGTGAACCAGAACGCCGATGCCGGCGCAGTCCTCCCGTCGCCGGAGCTCTTGCAGGAGGAGCAGCCCGTCCATGTCGGGTAGACCCAAATCCAGCACGATGCAGGAGATCTCTTGCTCACCGAGCACGCGCAACGCATCGCGAGCGCTGGGCACGAGTGTCGCTTGGAAGTTCTCTGCCTCGAGCGCCATGGTCAACGAACGCCCTTCGAGCTCATTGTCTTCGACGATGAGGATTCTGCGCTCGCCCTGGTGCTTGCCTTCACTCAGACGCAGGATGAGCTCGATGAGCTCAGCGCGTGTGGCCGGCTTCGTCAGGTAGCCCACCGCGCCGCGCGCCATGCCGGCTGTCGGTGCATCGAGGGCTGACAAGAAATGCACGGGAATATCCCGGGTCTCCGGCATGAGTCGGAGACGCTCGAGCACGGTCCAGCCATCGATGTCGGGAAGCTTGATGTCGAGCACGATTCCGCGCGGAGCGTGCGCCCGAGCCAAGGCTAGACCCTCTTCCCCCGTCCGTGCGAGCAGCGCCTTCAGGCCACGCGCGTGCACGATCTCGAACAGCTGCTCGGACAGAATTGGATCGTCCTCGATCACCAGGATGTGTGGGTCCGCGACTTCGAGGTTGGTTCGATCGTCGGCCCTGGGTGCCGGCTTTGGTAGCGGAGCCGCGTGTTCGAGGGCTGGCTGCGACACGGGAATGGTGAGCGTGAAGGTCGACCCTCGATCGACGACGCTTTCGAGCGCCAGCTCGCCACCGAGCAGGATGGCGGAATCGCGTGCGATGGATAGGCCGAGTCCCGTACCTTGGTAGCGCCGGGCGCTGGTCGCCTCCAACTGTTCGAAGGGTACGAACACGCGTTCCCGCTCGCTTTCGGGGATCCCGATGCCGGTATCCGACACCGCGAAGGCCAGTGCAGGCGCTGCGACTGTTCCCGTCGGGCCCTTCCCGGGTCCGCGGTGGGCCACAGGTCGAACGTCGAGCGCAACCGTCCCTCGTTCGGTGAACTTGATGGCATTGCCCAGCAGGTTGATGAGGATGCGTTCGACGCGCACGCGGTCGCTCTGGATCTCCTGCGGTGTGGCGGGATCGACCGAGATCCGTAGCTCCAGACCCTTCTCGGCTGCGAGCGGTCGAAAGATGCGCCCGAGCGCGGTAGTGAGCTCGGCGATGGACACCATCGTGATGTCGAGCTCCTCCTTGCCGGCCTCGATCTTCGAGAGGTCCAGGACTTGGTTGATGAGCTGAAGCAAATCCTCGCCTGCGCCGTGAATGGTGCGGGCATACTCGATTTGCTTCGGGGAAAGCGTTTGGTCCCCGTTTTCGGCCAACAGATGTGACAAGAGCAGCATGCTGTTCAGCGGGGTCCGCAGCTCGTGCGACATGTTGGCGAGGAACTGGGATTTGTACTGGCTGACCCGACCCAGTTCTTCGGCCTTCTCCTGAATGCGCTCCCGGGCGGTGTCGAGATCGCGATTGCGGTCACTCAAGACCTTGCGTTGCGCCTCGAGCTCGTCGTTCGCGCGCCGCAGCTCCTCTTGCTGTGCCGCCAGCTCTTGATTGTTCTGGCGCAACTCTTCCTCTTGCGCGGCGAGACGTTCGGCTTGGCGTTGTGTCTCCGAGAGCGCACTTTCCAAAGCAAAGCGCGCGCTGGCTGCCTCGAAGGTCACCGCCAGCATCGTTCGGATCGACTCCAAGAGCTCGCGCGCCGACCGATCGAGCGGTGCCCAGAGTCCGAGCTCGATGACGCCGATGGTCTTGTCTGGTCGCGACAGAGGCAAAAGGCCGAGGGCGCGAGGTGCGCCTTCGCCGAGCCCAGACACCACCTTGAAGTAGCCGGCAGGAACCTCGTCGATGATGGTCAAATCAGGGCGGAGGAAGGCTTGTCCGACCAGGCCTTCGCCGACTGCGAAGCTCGGCTTGATGGGGCGTCCTACGACCAGCAGTCCGTCGCTGTAGCTCGAAGCGCTACCGGCGTCCCGCGCGTAGCTGCCAGCCAAGACCAGGGTAGCGGGGCCCTCGAGGAGATAGAGCGCGCCCGCGACGGCTCCCGTGCGTTCCACCAAGAACCGCAGCGTACGTTCGGCAATGACCGTTTGCGGCAGGTTGCCTCGCAGCTGCTCCGCGATTTCGACGTGAGCCCGTCTGACCCAGTCATCGCGGTCACGGGCGTCCGCGAGTTCTTCCAGGCTGCGCGCCATGGTGTTGGCCTGTGCGGCCACGTCGGCGAGCTCGTCGTTCGTCGCGACGTGTACGGGCCGCTGGAAGTCTCCGGTGCTGAATCGCGCCAAGCCGGAAGACAGCGCCTCGAGCGAGCGCAGCATCTGCCGGCTCGCCCAGTAGCCGAGGACCAGTACGGTCACGATGCCAGCGAGTCCGATCAGCCTTCGCTGGTTCGAGGCGTTGATGCTGGCGTCGCGGGCGCCGACGAAGGCTCGAGCGACCTCTTTCTGGTCGACCTCGGTCGTTTCGTGCATCACCTCTTCGACGCGACGCAGCCGCCGCTGCATCTCGGCCATCTGATCGAGTTGCGTCTGCAGCTGGCGTTCGCCGGTTTCGCCGGCGATGAGCGACGTCGAGACGGCGTGCGCGGCCACGTAGTAGTCTTGGATGGCCCAGCGGAGCTCGGACGCTGCCATCGGCTCGATCGCCGCGCCGGCTTTCGTGATGAGCTCGAAGATCTGGTTGCGTGTTTCGATGGTAGCCGCCAGCGCCGCTGGATCCTGAGCAGCAGCCGCGTCTTGGAACTCTCGACGCAGACGGACGAAGGCTGCCGTGATGCGCGGCCCGGCGTCCATGCGGGGCACGAGTCGGGCTTCGATGTCGCGCAGTCGCCCGCGATTGGTCGCGCCGATGATGTCGCTCTGAATTACGATCGCGGACAACGTCAAGACCGCGCTGGCGACGGTGAGGATGAGTTTGAAGCGGACGGTGACGCGCATCTTCTTATTTCAGGCCGACGGCTCGCACTCCTGGAGCCGTCGGGGCCGCCATGACGTAGCCGATGGCTCCCGGGTTCTCTTGCACGTACCGGATGACTCCGGCATCACCCTCGACCTCGGGCGGTGGGACATCGCGACCGGAAAAGATCCGTTGCTGCCAGTAGTTGCGGACTGCCTCGACGGACCGCTTCAGCACGTCAGCCGTGAAATGCCTTCGCACTGCAGAATCGCGGCGCTGGTCCACGGGCCTGACGACCTGCCCATCGGGCCAACGGGTGCGTTTCTTCAAGAAGGCATCGGCCACGAACGCGCGGTCGAGCTCTCGCTCCGGCGTCGACACGTGGACGATCAGGACGAAACTGGCCTCGGCCGCTCGGAGGTCGCTCGCGATGACGAGGCAAAGGGACACGAGTGCAGCCAGCACGACGTGCCGACGCCGAATCGGGCAGATCCCGGTGGCGTTCGCTAAGCAGGCGGTCTCTCCGGCGCGCAGCATGGGTGTAGTCGCTAGGTGTGATCTCCGAGCTCAAAAATACGCAGTCGTCTTGATCAGGAAGAGTCCCCAATCGGGAGCTAGAGCGGCCGCAGGTACGCCGTCGTTCAAGTCTGGATTGAGGTCGGCAGTCCCGTGCATGTAGTGGCCTTCGAGTTTGACCAACCAGTGGTCGTTGATGTCGTAGCGTGCAGTGACCGCGACGTCGTGCAGCTCGCCGTCGACGCCCGAGCGGTCAGCGAGATCGGGAGCAAGGTAGGAATAGTAGGCCCCCGGCGAGAACCAGCTCGCCGCGCGGAAGCTGGCCATCACGTAGAAGCGTTCGTTCGTCACGTGGTAGGGCGCGAAGATCTCCGGCAGGTCGGCCGAGAGGCTGGCGTCCCATTGGCTGTATTCGGCGGCCAAGAGCAGGTCGTGGGCCGCATACTCGACCGATGCGACCCAGAGCGTCACCGGGAACTGAAAGTGCACGAAGTTGTCGGAATCCGGCGGAACCACGCCCGCGGCGACGAGCGCGGCGAGGGTCGCCGGGTCGAGCTCGGTATCGAAGTCCATCCGCACCGACTGCAGCGTTCCTCCGAGGCGCAGGCCGTCGAGCGGTGTCTGCCACATGACTCGCCCGCCGACGACGAAAGGCACCTCGATGTTCGTCGCGACGTCCGTTTCGTCCATGTAGATGGTGCCGCCGTACGCGCGGTACTCGACGCTGCCGACCGGGCCGAGCGGGATGTCGCCGTAGACTTCGCCTCCCGTCTGAGCCAGCAGCATGTCGCGATTGCCAGTGGGGTACACGGACTGCGGAAGAAGTACGGGCACACGCGCCGCGTCGATGTCGTTGACTTCGTTGTAGAGGCCGAACGGAATCTTGGTGCGGCCTGCGCGGATGCCGAACCAATCGAAGAAGCGATAGTCCAAGTAGGCCCAGTCGAACTGCGGCTTGTAATTGCCGATGGGCCCGAGATCGCGCATGAAGAGCTGCATGCCGACGCGCAGTCGATCCGTGAGCTGATTGGTGAAGTTGATGCCCACCTCGGTGAACTCGAAGGTGCCGCGCTCGGAGTGGGCGAGATAGTTGTTGTCCGTGGACCAGAGGAACCCTTGGCTGACGAAACCGTGGATCTCGGGGACCAAGGCCTCCAAGAAGCCGTGTCTCGCCGGCGTGGTGGGCGGGATTGCCGTGCTTGCGGGAGGAGCGGGCGTGCCCTCGGCGACGTGCACCACGTGGTCGGGGGGAAGAGTCTGAGGCGTGGCCGCAGGCTGGCTCTGCTGCTCGGGAGCTGGGGCAACCTCGGCGCGTGCGGGCGCTGGTTCTTGAGCTTGGGCGATCGGCGCGCCCAGCACGACCCCTAGCACCGTCGCTCGTCTCACTTGGGCGGTTCGCCCTCTGGTCCGTGTACTCGTCGTCACCCGTGTGCCCCCACTCGGTGTGAAGATCAGGCTATCGCCCACTTTCGACGGCTGGCAACGGGGACCTGCCGCAATGCGAAAGGCCCTTTGCTTTACGGCTTCTCGCGCTCAATCAGGCAGAAAGAGCCACTCGGGGGGGAAGCCGAACTGCGTTAATGCGGGCCGAAGAGACGCGAAGAACCACGGCGCCGTGGCGATCATCCAGACCACGGTGCCGAGGTGGGTCATCCAGTGTGGCGTGCCGCGCGGAAGGGGAAAGCGCTCGCCGAGCACGACGACCAACCCTTGGGCCAAGAAGAAGGCGGTCATCGTGCCAGGGCGCGTCTCTGCGCCCGCCGCGCCCCAGGCGAAGTACTCGTGAAATGCAGCGCTGGCCACGAAGACGGCCATCATCACGATCGAGCGCGGGAAACGGGCTCCGAGCGGTCGCGCTACGTGCCTGAGGGCGAAGCGAGCAATGTAGCGGTTCCAGCGTCGGCTCCAGAACTCACGTGGCGACGCGGAGAGCAACGGCCAGTCGAAGAGTTCTTCCGTGTCGGCGCCCGAGAAACGTGCGATCGCGAGTGCCACATCGGCGAGCGCGGTCAGGTTGAGCACGAAATAGAGCATCAAGAGCGTGGTCTTCACGGACCAATGCGTCTCGTGAGGATCGAAGAACGCCATGCCATAGCCGAACGGCTCCCATGCGAGGCGCTTGAGGGCGGCACGGAACAGGAGGCGCGGCGCTTGTCGCCGGTTTTGGGCTCGCCGGGTCGGATCTGCGGGAACTCGCGAGACCATCGGCGTGAGCAGCCACGACCAGCGCGATAGGAGCGACTCGCTCCGCGGGCGGGCAGGCAGGTCTGGAAGGCGCGAAGCGATGACTACCGCCAGACCGGTGACCACCGTGCTCGGCACGCCGCGAGTGGGGCAGAAGAGCGGAGCCAAGAGGGCGATGATCGCCAGGCGCCAGCGACGACCCGCGTCCGGTGGCTCTCGATCAGGCATGGCGAAGAGCAGCGGCATGCCGAGGAGCAAAGCGGAGAGCAGCCAGCCCTGCGCGCTCGAGTCGATGGCCACCATGAGGCGGCGCAGCGTGTCAGCCTGGCGTCCAGGCTCAAGCAGGCGACGCAGCCCGCCAAAATGCGGGGTCTGCGTGCAATCCGGGCAGAGCGACCGGCGCAGTCCTGACGGAATCCTTCAGTCGCTCGCTCCCGCGCACTCGCGCCAGAACCTTCTCTGAACGGAACCGTTTTGCGCACCCCGCGCTTCCGGTCTACTGCGAGTCACATGGCGCGGCGTTTCCGTCCCGACTCCTCGCCCGCGGCCGGCTTCCGGCGCAGCGGCTCCATCTTGTTCGTGCTCGCAGTCGCCGGATCACCGCTGGCTTGCGGACAGTCACCCCCCGGAGGCGCGCCCGGGTCCGGCGGGGCGGGGTCCGGCGGGGCGGGGTCCGGCGGTGGCGCTGCCAGCGGCGGCGCCGCGGCGGGCACTGGCGGCGTCTCGGGCGGTAGCGGTGGCGCTTCGAGCGGAGGGCAGAATGGGACCGGGGGCGCCGCCACCGGCGGTGGTGCCGCTAGCGGAGGAGCCGCGAGCGGCGGCGCTGCTGGCTCTGGAGGCACGCCGGCGAGCGGAGGGTCTGGTGGCGGTGGCGACGCGTGCACCCGCGAACTTCTGCAGCTGACGCTCGCGGCCTACTTCGACGCACTCGAGGCGCACGATGCGTCGTCCTTGCCGCTCGCCGGCAGCCTCAAGTTCACGGAGAACGCCGAGGTCGTGGAGATCGGCACGGCGGGGCTGTGGAGTACGGCCGGAGCCGTCAAGCATGTGCAGAGCGCCGTCGATCTCGACCTCTGCACCGTCGCCGCACACTCGGTCGTTCCCGATGGCGCGACCGACGTGCCCGTCGCAGTTCGCATCAAGCTCGATGCCGGCGAGATCATCGAGATCGAGACGATCGTCGCTCGTCCGGGGGATTACCAGCAGGTCACCTCCGATCCGCAGGAGATCATCGACCTGGCTCCCGAGGTAGGCTGGGAGGTTCCCCTCGCGACCGGCGCAGAGAACACGCGGGAAGAGATGATCGCCTGGATGGACAAGTACTTCAGGCAGTTCCCGCAAGGGGTGTGCAACGTCGCGGACGACTGCATGCGGCTCGAGAACGGCGGCGGGTACTACAGCTGCGGGGCGGGCGCCCAATGCTTGCCGAACGATCCGGGGCCGGACGTTGAGAACCTGCCGGTTCGGCTCATCCTCGCGGATGTCGTGACGGGCGTGGGCATCGGTCACACCATCTACAATGGCCACACCGACATGCACATGTTCAAGATGGTGGGCGGCGAGGTGCAAGGCGTGCAGGTCATCCTTTCCCACTCCGACGGCGAGTCGGGCTGGGACTGAGCTGCCCCCGCTGCCTCACGCCCTGAGCGCATCGCCGGCTGACGCCCTGAGCGCAGCGTGGGCGCAGCGCAGGTCCGTCAGTCCTCTGCGGCAGGCTGCGGCGGCCATGCCGACGTGAGAGTGCGCGCCGTCTGCGCTGCCAACCTCTGCGCATCGACAGCATCGCAGGGCTCGTGGGCGAGTTGGACGAGCAAGCCGACGACGACGCGCGCTGCGAAGGCGGCCTCCACTCCCGCCTCTGCCGGCACGAGCCCGTGCTCCGTGACGAGAATTTGCGTGAGTTCGTGCTGGAACGCGGCTTTCTGCTCGGCGAACTCCGGGCTCGCGAGCACATCGATGCCCAGGTCGGCCAGGGCGGCGTGGTGCTCCTTCCCCGCCACCTGCGCCACGAACACGCCTTCGAGTACGCACGCGAGGCGGACGCGTGTGGAGCGCGTTCGATCGTGGAGGATGGGGGCGAGTTCCTGCCACAGCCGCGCGCCTTCCTCTGCGTGCAGGTCGGAAAGCAGGGCCGCCTTGTTGGGGTAGTACTGGTAAAGCGAGCCGACACTGACGCCTGCCTGCTCTGCCACGTGGTTCGTGGTCAGGCCTTTGGCTCCGCGCTTTTGTAGAACGCGAGTAGCGCCGCCCAGGAGATCCAGACGGGTCTGCTGGGAGCGCTGCTGACGCGGGGTTTTCCTGGCTGTTGGCGCCTTCGGGGACCGTCCCATGATGCGAGTAGTCATGGCACGTGAGCATTCTATTTTCGAGTCCAGGATAGCCCTATGACTGAACACTCTGACCTCATCCCACTTGCCGGCGACCAGGCTGCCCGGGTGCTGACTTCTCTGCATCGTCGGCACTCCTTGCAAGCCTTCGGTATCGTCTTTCGCATGCTGCCGCAGCTGCACCGCTTTGCCTTCGGCAAGGCGCTCGACTGGTCGCAGCTGGAGCCGCGACTATCGAGCGCGCCGCTCGCCCTGGACGTCGAGAGCGGCGTCTTTCTCTATTTCTTGGCGCGCGCTCGCGCTGCGAAGAGAATCGTGGAGCTGGGTACGTCGACCGGCGTATCGACGATCTACCTGGCCCTGGCCGCTCGGGAGAGCGGCGGCGTCGTGCTGACGAGCGAGCTCGTGCCGGAGAAGATGGCAGAGGCACGCGAGAATCTGCGCGCCGCCGGCCTCAGCGAGTACGTGCAGTTCCTCGAGGGAGACGCGCGCGAGACGCTCCGCGACATCGACGGAGGGGTGGACTTCTTCCATAACGATGGGTTTCCGCGTTTTGCCCTGCCAGTCCTGCAGCTCTTGGCGCCCAAGATGGAGCCTGGAGCCGTGACACTGTGCGGCAATGCGGCGCTCTTTCCGGCAGACCATGCCGAGTATGTCGCATGGGTGCGTCAGCCAGAGAACGGATTCGTGTCGGCGCCGCTGCCGATGAAGGTGGGCGGTGAGTTCTCCATTCGCGCGCCGCAGGGCACCGCCACGGGCACGATGGTCACAGTGGCTGCTCGCTCACCACACGTACGCGCGTCTTGACCGTCTTTCGCAGTGCTTCGGAGCTGACGCCGAGGGACGGGGTGAGGCGGCCGCGGGTACCGGCCGCCTGCGTCGACTCGTCGACCCCGAAGTCTCGGGGGTGGTGGTCTTGCCCGAGCGCCACGCCGCGCTCGAGGTGCCCTCGCCCGGCGAGGTCCTCCGCAAGTGCGCCGCGGTCGATACGTAGCCTGGTCACGAGGCCGCGCGCGCCCGCTGGCACGCGCAGTAGGTGCTCCTTCAGGCGCGCGAGTAGATCCCCCGCCACCAGCGCCCAGCGGCTCGATCCACCGCTTCCAAGCACCTTCACGGAGACCACGGCACCGCTCGTATCCGTGCGCAGCTCGAGCAGAGCCGTGCCCACGTCGGGGCCGAGCTCAGCCGAGCGGTAGCTAGCGGAGACGGCGGGGCTCGAGGCGGTGAGTCCCGGATCCGCACCGGCCGTGCCGAGGCTCTCCTCGAGGTCCACCGCGGGGCGCCGGACGACAGACGCACCTGGCGGGGCTTCCCTCGGGGGCGGCTTCCGCACGAGCTCGGCCAGCGCCTTCCTGCCCAGGAACAAGTCGACTGCCGCGCGCGGAGCGGCGACCGTTTCATGGTCGCTGGCTCCGGCCGAGCTGTCCGCACCCACGTCCTGCGTCGTCGGCAGGGGCGACGGCTGGTCAGCCAGCGGCGCGGGGCCAGCGACGTGCACCGCGCGGCTGGGGATCCCTGGGCTCGCTGTGGACGTCGGCTCCAGGGTGTCGCGGCGCTCCTCGGGGTTCGCACTCTCGTCGCTCGCGAGTTCCAGCTCCACGATGTCGCGAGGCGCCCCAGGATTGGAACGGGGATGCCTTCCGGGAAGGTACGAGAGCGCGCCGTGCAGAGCCACGGCCACGATCAGGGTCGTCGCGAAGCGATGGCGCGAAAGTCCGCCGTGCTGGTCGGTTCCCGAGTCGGCCACGTGTTGCCTCGCCTGCCGAAGCTAGCAGGCGTAGGCGTTCCTGGCTTGGGCGCTCGCGCGGCAGCCAGCAGGGGCGGGGCCAGCAGGGGCGGGGCCAGCAGGGCCGGCGCCGCCCCGTGCTCGGCGGGTCACTTCACGACGACCGTCGGGCAGCCGTACTCGACCGAGATGGATTCCGCTCCGGAGTCTTCAATCTCGGCGCAGTAGCTGCCCACGATTTGGATGAACGTGTTCGTGTCGTCGCCGAACTGCCAGCCGTCCTCGGGATCCTTGGGGACCACTTCGCCGTCGATGAAGACGTTGACCTTCGTCGGATCGGGAGGGGGCTCCTCGGCAAGGATGTCGCACGACCGAATGACGCCGCGTGTGATGTCCTGCAGCGTCTGGGAGAGGCCCTCGGCGTCGTCGACCTTGTAGTACTTGGGCGACGTGAGCTGCGCTGGCAATCCGCCGGCGACAGCCAGAGCGTCGAGCACGTCCTGGTACGATTCGCTGCCCGGCATGCCCACCACGATGGTGGGTATGCCCGCCTCTGCGAGGGCAGTGACTGCAGTCAGCGTGTTCTCGTCGTCGAGACACTGGGAGGCGTTGAGGCAGTACGAGCCGTCCTCGGGGCACCCGCCCATACTGCAGCCTTCGATGTTGATGGTGCAGGTCTCGGCTTCGGTGAGGCCGCAGCTGTCGTTGGGCTGGCAGCCCTCCTCCGGGACGCAGCGATCGTCTGACCCGCAGTTCGGGCCGCCATCGGTGGCGAGCACGACGAAGCCTTGCCCATCGAGCTCGCTGCCCGCGCCCGTCGTGAAGTACTCGAGCGCGAGCTCGAGTGTGACGGCGGTCGGCGTCTGCCCCGAGGGAGACGTGCCGTCGAGCACGTCCTGAATCTCGGGGAGCCCAGTGTCGCCAGGCATGACGTCGACCTCGACCCCCGTCTCCACGGCGCAGACGTCCTCCTCCGCGTCGCCTGTCGGGTAGAGCTTGAGGCCCATCTGGATGTCGTTCTGCACCGCTGTCAGTGCGGTGCCGAGCGAGGCAACCAGCGTGTCCCACTTGCTGTCGGTGAACCCATCTGGCACCGCGTCCATGCTCGCGGACTTGTCGATGACGAAGAGCACGTTGGCCGCCACGGGATCTGCGGTGACTTCTTCGCCACCGCAGGCTCCGCCGCCCTCACCGCCTTCGCCACTGCCAGACCCTGTGCCAGTGCCGCCGGTCGATCCCAGATCGTTGCCGAGGTCGGAGGTGTTGCCGCCGCTGCCAGCGGTAGCGCCACTGCCGTCGGCGTCACCGTCGTCTCCGCCGTCGCCACAGCCCGTTGCGCTCGTGACGCCGGCGCTGAGGAGCAGGACCGCTAGCCCCGACCAGCTCCTCCTGAGCAATCCGTGCGCGCCGTGGCCATTTGCCGGACGAAACAAGACTCGTCCTCGCTTCGTCGTTCGATGTTGCATGCTCATGCTTCTTTCAGCCTCCCGCAAAGCGACAGATCCCGCCATCGCAAGGAACGCTGTTACAGCAATCACCTGCCTCACTACAATCTTGACCGTAGAGAGCGCACGAGCTGCCACCGCCGCTGCCGGTGTCGCCGCCGCTGCCGGAACCGCCACCCGTGCCGGAACCGCCACCAGAGCCGCCCGGCGGATCGTCACCGCCGCACACGCCCGTTGCCTGACCCGGCTGGAGCACGCAGCTCACGCCCGTGCAGCAATCGCCGTCGTTCGTGCACGGACCGCTCACCGGGACGCACGTTTCCTCGCCCGGCGGGTCGTAGCAGATGAAGTGCCCCTCATCGTCCTGCACACAAGGCAAGCCGCCGCAACAATCCGCTGACGTGCCGCAGGAATCTCCGGGTTCGACGCAGCTGTCGCCGATGACGTCGCAGCGCGGGATGAGAAGGTCGTCCACGCTGCAGAGGTCCATCTTGCCGCCATTGGGTTGGCAGCAGGAGGTGCCCTGAGGCGAGGAGATGTTCTGATTGCACGAGGTCTCGGCGAAATCGTCGTAGCCGCAGATCGCACCGTGCGGCGTGCAGCCGGTCTTGCTGCAGCGCCCGACGCCGTCCTCTTGGATTTCGCAGAAGCCGCCCTGGTTCCCGGCCGCCGTGAAATCGGGGTCGCCACCGCAGCAGTCGAGGTCCGAGACGCAGAGCTCGCCTTCGGGGCGACAGCCGCTCGGCGGCTGGCAGATGAACGTCCCCGCCGCACCGAAGGGCCCGCAGGACTGCGAACAGCAGAGCGAACAATCCCCGCCGCACACCTCGCCTGCGAGCAGCTTGTTGTCGCAGCGGGTGCCTTCTCCCCGTCGCGGCAGGCAAACGCCGGCCGTGGCGTCGCCATCCTTCACGCAAATGCCTTCGCAGCACTCGCTGTCCACGGTGCAGATGTCGTAGTGCTGCACGCAGTACGAAGCGCCGCGTGAACAGACGCCGCTCTCGTCGCAGAGGCCCGAGCAGCATTCGCTGGAATCACCGCAACCGTTGCCAGACGTGAGGCAGGTGGCGTTCGTCATGTCCGCCTTCGCCTCCGGCGGGAACGTGATGCCCTCGAGGTTGTTCAGGTCGCCACAGGTACCCTCACTCGTGCACGTGCCGCTACAGCACTCGCCGTCGGTGCTGCACTCTTGGCCGTCACTGGTGCAGGCGTCGGCCTGACAGGCGCCGTCCTGACAGTTGAACGTACAGCATTGGGTTCCGTTGCTGCAGGCGTCGTTCTCTTCGCCGCAGGTCGTCGAGCCGCCACCCAAGGTGGAAGCGCACACCCCGAGCGACTCGTCGCAGAGCCCCGTGCAGCAGTCCGCCGTGGACTCACAGGCTTCGCCGAGCTCGGAGAGGTCCCCGCACCCTTGGTCTGGCACCCCGCCGGTCGAGGTCGCACCCGCTGCGGCGCCGACGCCGATGCTCGCGCCCGAACCCGTGGTCTCGCCACCGGTCCCGGTCGTCGCACCGCTCCCATCGGTGCTGCCATCCGAGCCCCCGTTCGCTCCGGTGCCGGAGCCGCTGCTGCCCTGGTCGCTATCGACTTCGCCGCCATTGCTGCATGCCGAGCCGAGGGACATCGCCGCCCCGAGGGCGAGCGATAGTGACAAAAGAATGCGTCGTTTCATGGGCATCATTCCACAGGTGACCAGGATTCATGCGGGACGAATTCCCGCGGGGATAGGTCGTGATGGTCAGTGGGGACTTCACCGCCCGATTCTGAAACCGTCCAGCGAGAACAGGCCGGCTGCTCCTTTTGTGGGCACCAAGCTGCGCGCTCCCCCTACCTCGGGGTACAGCCCGGCCGCTGATGCTCGAAGACCCTGGGTTTCAGCCCATCGGCCAGCGACCCTCGCGCGGAGCGGACCCGCGTGCGAGCGTGCGGGCTGGCTTATGAATGGAGGAGCATCCGCAAAGGGTGGTCCCTCTCGCCTCCGGATCGCGGCCTGGGCGGGTGTTGGACTCTTCCTCGTGGCTGTGTGCGCTCCGCCCGCCTGCGCGCCGATCGAACAGCTCGTCGTCGGCGATCTCACCGCTCGAGGCGGCGCCGCGCCGAGCTGCGTGGAGGCGGGAGAGGTGTGCGACTCTGGGCCCGACTGCTGCAGTCAGATCTGCGACGGAGCCACTGGACGTTGCGGCGGAGCGGTCACAGCCTGTCGCGAGGCCGAGTCCGACTGTGTGACAGCGCTGGACTGCTGCAGTCTCGCCTGTGTGGAGGGCGTGTGCCAGGAGGCGTGCGTCTCCGACGGCCAAGGCTGTGAGGCGGCGGCGGAGTGTTGCTCAGGGATCTGCACCGACGGGGCGTGCGTCCCTCTTTCCACACGGTGCCTCACGGCAGGAAACGCGTGCCTGACGTCGGCGGAGTGTTGCTCAGGACTGTGTGATGAGCTCGGACGTTGCTCGCTCGCCTCGTCCTACTGCGTGCAGCCGGACGACGTGTGTCGGGGTGGTGGTGATTGCTGCACCGGGGTGTGCGAAGTCGCCGCAGGGGCCAGCGTGGGCGTCTGCGGTGCCACGCCGAACGGCGCCAGCAACTGCGCGGCAGGGGTTTCGGGGCTCCTCTGCGACGACTGCAACCAGTGCTGTAGCCGGCTTTGCGCGCCCTACGCCGAGAGCGGCGTCAGTATCTGCGTGCCGCCTGCGGGCTGCCGGGTGACCGGGGAAATCTGCCGCGAAGATGCTGATTGTTGTGGGGGTGATCCTGACAGCTCGCTGCCCGGCTCCGGCAATGGGTCGTGCGACAAGGCCGAGGGCGCCGACGTCGGCGTGTGCCGCAATGCGATGGGCTGCAGCCCTCTCGGGGAGGTCTGCCACATGGCCGACTATGCGTGTTCGGTGAGCGCCGCCTCGGCAGCTTGCTGTGACGGGGCGGAGCCTGGGGATTGCGTGCTCGATGCGAGCGGCATTCCGCGCTGCGGCCTGCGCGAAGGTACCTGTGTGGCGCCCGGCGAAGAATGTGCGTCGAGCGCAGACTGCTGCGGAAGCGCCCCTTGCATGCGCGATGGGGACGAGACCTTGCGCTGCCAAGCCGCCTCGTGCGCGCCGGAAGGGGCGAGCTGCACCGGCCCGGCCGATTGCTGCGCTGGGCTTTCGTGCGCGATTTCGGTGGGCGCCCCGGCTGGCTCCTGCACCGCGGGAGGCTCGTGATCCGGCCGGCTTGCTTCGTCGTCTGCGCGCTCGTGCTGCTTTCGACCGGCCTGGTCCGCGCCGAGAGCCAGAGCGTTGCCCCGCCTAGCGTCGAAGGCTCGGGAGCTCTTGCGCCGACGGATTTGGAGCTGGCTGCGTCCATCGAGATCGAGAACCTGCCGAGCTGCATCGACGAGGCGAGCTTGGAAGCGCGCGTCGCGAGTCTGGTTCGCGCCGAGTACCGAAACCCCGAACGCAAAGTCCACGGCCGACTCACGAGCGAAGGTGCGGAGTGGGCAATCGAGTTTCAGGTATTCGAAGGCGAATCGCTGGTGGGGCGCCGACGACTGACGTTCGAGCAGGGAGCCTGCGAGCCGCTGCGAGAAAACATGGAGCTCGTACTGGCGATGTTGCTCGAGGGCAAAGGCTTCGAGCCGCGGGCGGAGCCGCCGCCGGCGGCGCCGCCCGTCGCGCCCGCTGCGCCGCCTGCTGAGCCCACTGCAAAAATGCCCGAGGAGCGGCCAGCTCCGACTCGACGCCGCGTGCGCGGGCGCTTTCGTTTCGGCGGTGAACTAGCCGTTGGCGTAATGCCGGCGCCCGCCCCGGGCTTACGTCTCGAAGGCGGCCTGGAGCTCCCGTTTCCGCTCGCGCTGCTCTTGCGGGCGTCATGGCATCCCGAAGGTTCGGTGCCCGCCGAAGGAGGACGTCTCGAGGTTGGCGGGTATCGTCTGGGGGCAGCAGCCTGCTACCTTCACCGGCGCACGTGGACGGTGTCCGCGTGCGCCGGTGTGGGTTTCGTTGCGCTCGAAGCGGCGGGTGTGGACGTGCCGGGCGCGCGAGGGACTTCCTTCGACACGGGCTCCGTGGCGGCGGGCGCCCGGCTCGGTGTGCCGCTTTCGCGTGCTTGGTCGCTCGAGCTCGGCGCAGAGATCGAGGCTTGGTTCGCTCGTCCGGAGTACGTCCTCCTGGCCGAGCAGGAACCGCTCCTCATCGCCACTGGCAGCGGTGTGCCCCTGATTTCCTGGCTTGCCGTCGGCTACGACTTTTGAATCCGCGCTCTTTTCGAAGCCCGCTGGAGGCGCGTGCGGTGATGTCGGTGACGGGGCGGTTTTCGCGTCCTCCTGCCGACCCTTCGCCCCGAGGATCGCGGCCGATTGCGTCCCGTATGCTAAAGGAAGGGGTCATGGGCCACTCACTGGAAGCGATGCCGGATTCGATACCGGCTTCGGTCCCAAGACGCGACTTGGCGCGCGTCTATCGGGAGCACGTGCCCTATGTTTGGCGATCTCTCAAGCATCTTGGCGTTCAAGAGGCCGATATTCAGGACGTCGCGCACGACGTCTTCCTCGTCGTTGCGCGCAAGCTCGAGAGCTTCGAGGAGCGATCGAGCTTGAAGACCTGGATTTACGGAATTTGTCTGCGCACCGCGGCGGACTATCGCGGACGAGCCTTCCGTCGACGGGAGGTGCTGACGGACGAGCTACCCGCGTTCGCGGAACGCAGCGCGCCCGCGGAGCAGGAGCGTGAGCTCGCAGGCAAACGGCAACGGAATCGTCTGGTCGAACTTCTGTCTGGCCTCTCCGATGAGCAGCGGGAAGTCTTCGTCCTCTACGAGATCGAGGAACTGACGATGCGTGAGGTCGCCGACATTTTGGCGTGTCCTCTGCAGACCGCCTATTCGCGCCTCCATGCTGCGCGCAAGTGTCTGCGGGAAGCGATGTCGGAGGTGACGCCATGATCCCTGAACAGCCGGAGGAGCCCGAGCGCTGGATTGTCAGTGCCGACGCGCCGCCGGAGCTTCGGGCTCTGCTCGAAGTGGCCCGCCGGGAAGGCCCCAGCCTCGTGCAGAAGGCGTCGCTCGGCAGCCGACTGGGGCTGTCGGTGGAGCAAGCGCTGATTGGCCTCGGCGGTAAGGGCTTCGCCCTGGGCACCATCGTGGTCGCCGCCGCGACCGGAGCGGCCTTCGGCCTCTACACCGGCCGAGATGCGGAGCCGGCGCTGACGATGCCGCGGGCGCCCGACCCTCCCGCGCTCGTGGTGGCGGCACCTGCTCCCCATCCGCCGGCGCCCCCCGTCACAACCCCAGAGCCTCCCGAGGAAAAGGCCGCTACCCTGCCGACGCCCCCTCCCAGCAACCCACGTCCGAGCGAAGCCAAGCTCATCCGTGACGCGCGGGCGGCCCTCGAAGCGAACCCCGCTCGCGCGCGCTCTCTCTTGGAGCGGCACCGCCTTTTGTACAAGACGGGACAGTTGGCTGAGGAGCGGGAAGTGTTGCTCATCGAAGCCCTCGGGCGCGAAGGACGAGCGGAAGAGGCGAGCGTCCGCGCCGCCGATTTCAGGCAGAAAAACCCAGAATCAGCGCACCGACCGCTCGTCACCCCCAAATAGGGCGCGGGAAAAGGGGCCGAGCCTCAGCCGGTGTTTCGCATGCCTTGAGCGATGCCGTTCAGGCTGGTTCCGAGTGCCTGATTGAGCAGCTCGAGCTCCTTCGACGCCGGATCTTGAATGCTGCGCTTCTTCTTGAGCAGCGCAATTTGCAGCAGGTTGAGCGGGTCCACGTAGGGGTTGCGCAGATCCATCGACTCGCCGAGGAACTTGTGGCCTTCGAGCAGGTTCTTCCGGCCACGGATGGCCAGCAAGGTCTTGACCATGAGCTCGTACTCCGCCGACATCGCCTCGAAGAACGAGCGGAAATTGCCGAGCTCCGTGAGGTAGAGCTCCGCCACTGCGAAGTCGGCCTTGGCGCACACCATCTCGAGCTTGGCCAAGAGGTCGTCGAAGAACGGCCACTTGGCAGCCATGCGCTGCAGGAGCTCGAGTCCCTGTGGGGTGCTGGCCGCCTTGGCAAAGGCGTTTCCGGCGCCGAGCCAGGCTGTCAGCATCAGGCGCGTTTGCGTCCACCCGAAGTTGTACGGGATGGCGCGGATGCCGGCCATCGTCCCCGCGCCGCGCTCTCGGTAGGCCGGACGTGAGCCAAAGTGAACGTGGCTGAGCTCACGTACGGGCGTAGCCGTCAGGAAAACCTGAAAGAGCTCGGCGTCTTCGTGCACCACCTTGCGGAAGGCGGCACGTGCCTCGGAAGAGATGGTGTCCAGTGCCTGCCTGAACGCTTGCTGCTCGCCTGGACTGACGTCCTTGCGCCAATCCGAGTACGTCGCCATCAGCGTGCCGGCCATCATGACCTCGAGGCTGCGTTCTGCGATCGATGAGATGCCGAACTTTTGACTGATGGTCTCGCCTTGCTCGGTGATCTTGATGCTGCCCGTAATCGTGCCGGGTGGCAGTGCCGTCAGGGCTCGATACACCGGCGAGCCACCGCCACGACCGACGGTGCCGCCGCGGCCGTGGAACAGCGTCAGTTCGACGCCTGCGTTCGCGGCGACCTCGGCCAGCTCTTCTTGAGCCAAATAGAGCTCCCAGGCTGCGGCCACGACACCTACGTCTTTGGCGGAGTCGGAGTAGCCGAGCATGACTTCTTGACGCTTGCCTCGTGCTGCCAGCTGGCGCGCGTAGACCGGATCTTTGAAGAGATTTCGCATGACCTCGCCGGAGCGTGCGAGGTCGTCGCGCGTTTCGAACAGCGGCACGATGTCGATCTTGCTGATGGGCGGGTCGCAGGTGAGGTCGAGTAGCCCCCGCTCGCGCGCCAAGAGTGCCACCTTCAGGATGTCGTCGGCGCTGTGGCACATCGAGATGATGTAAGTATTGGCAGCGCCTTCTCCGATCTCGGCTTGCACGGTGCGAATGGCATCCATCACGCCGAGGACTTTGTTCGTCTGCTCGTCGAGCGGCAGCGTCGAGGAGGTGAGGGGACGGCGTCCGAGCAGTTCCTTGCGCAGGGTTTCTCCGTCGAAATCGGCGATACCCACGGACCGGCCGATGGCGGCCAGCGCGGCATTGTGCATCTCGGAGTCCTCGCGGACGTCCAAGTTGTAGCCGTGCATGCCGAGGATGCGGATCTCGGCCAGGAGCGGCTTCACCAAGCCTTCGGCTGCGCGATGAGCTTTGCCGGCGAGCAGCACCGCGTGCACGAGCTCGACGTCCTGAGCCAGCTGGGCGGCATCCCGATACGCCCCAGCCTGAACCTCCGGCTTTCCGGCGTCGCGAGAGGCGATCTCGCGTCGCGTTGCCTCGAGTCGACCGAGCACGAACGACAGCTTCAGGCGCAGCGGCTCTTCGGCATCTCGGCGCCGATTCGCTTCCCAGATCTCGGGCAAGAGCTCCTTGTCCTTGAGCAGAGATTCGCGCAGCTCTCTTGACTCCGGCACGATGCGACTCGAGATGCTGAGGCGCTCGATCAAGCGGCGCATGCGCTTGATGTAGTGGCCGAGCAGCGCGTGCGCGTGGCGACGCACGGCGGCGATCGTGAGCTCCGGCGTGACGAACGGATTGCCGTCGCGATCCCCCGCGACCCAGCTGCCGAGCGAGAGCGGCACATCGACGCCGAGTTCCTCGCCGAAGACCTCACGAAAGGCCGCAGCTCCGGTCTCGTAGACATGATGAGCCGAGTCGAGCAGGCGATCCTCGAGGTACCAGATGACGGTACTGACTTCGTCCATCACGCTCGGCCGGTTCTGCCGGACCTCATCGGTGAGCCACAAGAGCTCGATATCCGCCTCCAGTCGATCGGCGATGCGGGCTTTCTCGCTGGGAGTGGCGCTGTCGCGGCGCAATAGGTTGTCCGCCAGGCGCGCCTGCAGGTTGAGTACGGTCCGGCGCGTCGCCTCGGTGGGATGCGCGGTGAGCACGGGCCGAACGCGCAAGTTGGCAACACTCGCGCGCACTTCCTCCGCCGTGCGACCTTCGGCTTTGAGTTGCTCGAAGGCCCACTTCAAGCTCGCCGGTTGAGCGGCCGGATTCTCGGCCTCCGCGTAGTGGCGGCGTCGACGAGCGCGATGGACCTGTTCCGCGGTGTTGATGAGCAGGAAGAAGAGTGTGAAGGCACGCGCGACGGGTGCTGCCCGGTTCAGCGGAAGTTGCTCGACCTGTGACAGTAACGCCTTCAGCGTTCGCGACTGATCGAGACCTCGACGTCGATCGCGACAGGCCGCGCGGAGTGACTCGACCGCCTCGAACACCTCCTCACCCTCGACGCGGCGAATCACCCTGCCGAGGGTGCCTGCGAGCCAGCGCATGTCGCTCAAGAGCGGGTTGTCGTCTCTGCGGGCCGGTTCACTGACACTCATGACCAGCGGTTTGTCATGACCGCCGCACTACGGGAAGGGCCACCGGCCCTGGTTTCGCGCGAGGGGGCCAGCAATGGTGAGCCCCGCGGGTGGGCTTTCGGCAGTGGTCCAGCAGGCGCCGGTCGTGCCGCGGGCGCACCGGGGCTCGGCCGCGCCCGGTCTTTTCGTTCCACGGCGCTCGCGCTAAGCCAGCCGACCCTTCGCGGGCCGTATGCGAGTACTTCTCGGGATTTGGACGTGGCTTTCTTTCGCCCTGGTTTCCACCGTGGGTTTTGTGATTTGCCTCGCCATCTTTTTGCTGACTCGCCCCATCGATCCCACGAGACGCTGGACGGGGCGGGGCATCCGTCTCACGGGCAGGGCGATGATGAGTGCCGTGCCCGCATGGCGCTTCTCGATCCATGGCCCGCTGCCGTCGCGCTTGCCCGCGCGTTGCGTGTGTGTGTGCAATCACAGGTCGAACATCGATCCGTTCGTGCTCACTCGCTTGCCGTGGGAGATGAAGTTCCTCGCGAAGTCGAAGCTCTTTCAGATACCCGTCGTCGGCTGGGGCATCTTCATCGCCGGCGACATTCCGCTCGTGCGCGGTTCGGCCAGGAGCATCAAGCGAGCGATGGAGCGTGCCGCTTGGTACGTCGAGAGGGGCATGCCGGTCTTGATCTTTCCCGAGGGGACGCGCAGTCCGGATGGACAGCTCCTGCCCTTCAAGGACGGCGCGTTCCGCCTGGCCATCGAGACCGGCGCCGAGCTCTTGCCGATGGCGCTCTCCGGAACGGAGCACGCCCTGCGCAAGGGGGACTGGCGACCGAGCCCGGCGCGGGGCCGTGTAGCGGTGGGTACCCCCATCCCCACGGTGGGGCTCACCGTGGCCGATGTACCAAAGTTGAAGCAGACGACGGCAGCCGCGATCCGGAGCCTGGTCGAGTCACTTCACAATTGAGTCAATAAATTCGAGCACTTACGCTTCTATGGCGGCCGATGGGCCGGTCCGGGGGCGGGCGTCGAGTCACCGAACTGTCACCGAAGCGTGACTCACGTGCCTCCGGGCTGGCGCACCGTCCCGCCAAGAGAAGTCCCGAATGAACGTGCGCAATTCTCCTCGCCTTTTCGGCTCAGCCGTGGGCCAGTCGGCCCCCCCCGTGGTTCGTCCCTTCGCTCTGATTCGCTGGCAAGAGGTGCTGGTTCTGGGCCTCACCATGGCGGCACTGCTGCTGTCCGGCTGTGAGGCGCGCAAAGGCCCGCCGAAGATGGAAGCCGCCTCAGCCGAGAACGGAGCCGTTTCGCTGAACGGCGCGGGCGCCACGTTCCCGTTCCCGCTCTATTCGAAATGGATGAGCGAGTACAATAAGCTCAACCCGAACATTCGCATCAACTATCAGTCGATCGGATCCGGCGGCGGCATTCGGCAGGTCACGGCGGGGACCGTCGACTTTGGCGCCAGCGATGCTCCCATGGACGCCGAGTCTCAGGCCAAGGCGAGCGGCACGATTGATCAGATCCCGACGACGCTCGGGGCGGTGGCCATCACCTACCATCTAGCGGGCGTGCAAGGACTCAAGCTCGACGGCGAGACGCTGTCGGAGATCTTCCGCGGCAAGATCGTCCGCTGGAACGACCCCAAAATCGCGGCCCACAACCCGGGCGTTCAGCTACCGGATCAAGGCATCACCGTCATCTACCGCTCGGATGGCAGCGGCACGACGGCTGTGTTCACCGACTATTTGGCAGCCGTCAGCCCCACCTGGAAGACCGAGGTGGGAGCGGGCAAAGCGATCCGTTGGCCGGTCGGTTTGGGCGCCAAGGGTAACGAAGGCGTCACCGGTCAGCTGGAGGTCACTCCTGGTTCGATTGGCTACATCGAGCTGGCGTATGCCCTTCAGAACAAGCTCTCGATCGCGGCCATCAAGAACAAGTCGGGCGAGTTCATGCTGCCGGACGTGGCGGCCGTGACTGCGGCGGCTGCAGAGGTCGCGCTGCCGGAGTCGCTGACGGTTTCGATCGTGAACGCGGACGGCCCGGGCGCCTATCCGATCGCTTCGTTCACGTACCTCCTGGTTTATCGAGAAGCCAAAGAGCGCCGCAAGGGCGAGGCTCTGGCTCGGTTCCTCTGGTGGGCGCTCCACGACGGCCAGAAGTTCTCCAGTGATTTGCACTACGCGCCGCTGCCGGCCTCGGTCATTGCCAAGGTCGAAGAACGACTCCGCGGCCTGACGGCTGGCGGTCAACGGCTGCTCCCCGGCCCCTGATTCTCCATGAACACGCTTTCGACACAGCTTCGGCCTTCCAGCGGCAGTCCGCTTTCCGTGGGCCGGTCCGCCTCCCAAGTGAACTGGGGCGACCGCGTGTTCAAGGTGACGACGGCCGGCTTTGCCGTGCTCATCATCGTCACGATCACGGCGATGGCGCTGCAAATGTTGGTCTCGTCCAAGCTCAGCCTGCGCGAGTTCGGCTGGGGATTCTTGACGTCGACCGACTGGAACCCGGTTCTCGGCAGCTTCGGAGCCCTGCCTTTCATCTATGGCACGGTGGTGTCCTCGCTCGTGGCACTGGCCTTGGCCGTTCCGATTTCCATCGGCGTCGCCATGTACCTGAGCGAGATGGCGCCGCCTGCCTTGCGTGGACCCTTGGCCTTCTCCGTCGAGCTCTTGGCGGCCGTGCCGAGCGTGGTCTACGGCCTCTGGGGCATCTTCGCATTGGCACCCGTCATGCGGGATCACGTCGAGCCGGCCCTCCGCACCTTGTTTGGCTTTTTGCCCTTTTTCCAGGGTCCCAATCAGGGCTTCGGGCTGCTGACCGGCAGCGTCGTCTTGGCAATCATGATCACGCCCACCATCACCAGCGTGACGCGTGAGGTGTTCAAGGCCATTCCCCGCACCTACCGCGAGGCGGCCCTCGCCCTGGGCGCCACACGTTGGGAGTCGATTCGCACGGGCGTGCTCCCCGTTGCCCGGCCCGGTCTCGTGGGCGCAGCCATTCTGGGCCTCGGTCGCGCGCTCGGCGAGACGATGGCGGTGACGATGCTGATTGGCAATCGCCCCGAAATCAGCGCCTCACTCTTCGCCCCGTCCTACACGATGGCCAGCGTGATCGCCAACGAGTTCACCGAGGCAACCGAGGATCTGTATCTCGCGGCATTGGCCGAGATTGGCCTCTTGCTCTTCGGTGTGACGATTCTCCTCAATTTGATTGCGCGCTTCTTGGTGTGGCGCGTTGCTTCGGCGGGAGGTCGAGCATGAGGGCCAATATTCGCGTGCGTGGCCTGATCGACCGCGCGGTGACCTGGCTCTGCGTGCTCGCGACCGCACTGGCGGTCGTGCCGCTCTTCAGCGTGCTCTACTACGTCGCTGCGCGCGGCCTGGGCGGCGTGAATCTGGCGTTCTTCACTGAGCTTCCCGCGCCAGTGGGTGAAGTAGGCGGCGGCGCTGCCAATGCCATCGTCGGCAGCTTGCAGCTCGTGGGCTTGGCATGCCTGATTGGCATCCCGCCGGGCATTTTGGCGGGCGTCTACCTGGCCGAATACGGAAACTCTGCGCTCGGCAAGCTGGTGCGCTTCAGCGCGGACGTGATGGCTGGCGTGCCCTCGATCACCGTGGGGCTCTTCGTTTACGCGATCGTCGTGCTCCAGACGGGACACTTCTCGGCTTACGCAGGCGGCTTGTCGCTGGCCATCATCATGCTGCCCACGGTCACGCGTACGACCGAAGAGCTCCTGCGTTTGGTACCGGAGGCGCTGCGCGAGGCCGCGCTCGGGCTGGGCGTGTCGAAGTGGCGGACCACCATCAGCATCCTCTTGCGAACGGCACTGCCGGGTGTCGCCACCGGGGTGATGCTGGCGATTGCGCGCGTGTTCGGCGAGACAGCCCCGTTGCTCTTCACGTCCTTCAGCAATCGCTACTGGGCCGAATCGCTGAACGAGCCGACGGCATCCCTACCGGTGCAGATCTTCACCTACGCCGTGTCGCCGTATGAGGACTGGCACCGGCAGGCGTGGGCAGCCGCCCTGCTGCTCGTGGTGTTCGTCCTCCTGCTCAATGTTTCCGCGCGCTTGCTCGTGCGGCCCCGCGTCTGAGGTATCCCATGCAAACGTCACAAGCACAGTCGGTCGAGTTTCGCACCACCGTCCCCGAGGCTGGTCCCGGGGGAACGGGACTGGAATCCGGAGTCCGTGATCTCGGCGGGAACAAGCTGCGAACCCGGCAGCTGCGAGCATTCTTCGGCAAGGCCGAGGTCTTGCGCGGCATCGACCTGGAGTTCCCCGAAAAGAAGGTGACGGCGATCATCGGCCCATCGGGGTGTGGCAAGTCCACCTTCATTCGCTGCTTGAATCGCATGCACGAGGTGGTGCCCGGGGCCACGTGCTTGGGCGAAGCGCTGCTCGACGGAAAGGACATTTTCCGCATGGATCCTGTGCGCCTCCGGCGTGAGGTCGGCATGGTGTTTCAGAAACCGAACCCGTTTCCGACCATGTCCATTCGCGACAACGTGCTGGCGGGACTTCGACTGAACGGCATCAGCGTCCCCGACCCGGACGCCCTGGTGGAGAAGTCCCTCCGCCAGGTGGCCATGTGGGATGAGGTCAAGGACTCGCTGGGTCGCAGCGGCATGAGCCTCTCTGGCGGGCAGCAGCAGCGCCTCTGCATCGCGCGCACCATCGCCATGCAGCCCAAGGTCATTCTGATGGACGAGCCTTGCTCGGCGCTCGATCCCATCGCCACGGCGCGCGTCGAAGAGCTGATCCACGAGCTGCGGGACAGCTACACGATCGTCATCGTGACCCACAACATGCAGCAGGCCGCCCGGGTCGCCCATTTCACGGCATTTTTCTACATGGGCGAGCTGGTCGAGCGGGGCGAGACCAAAGAAATTTTTACCAGGCCGTCACAACAACGTACCGAAGATTACATCACCGGCCGTTTCGGCTAAGGTTCGTCGTAGGGATGTCACCGCTTCACACGGACAGAGAGTACGAAGCGGAGCTGGCGCGCCTCAGGGAACACCTGCTCCTCATGGGAGCGCACGTGGAGTCACAGCTCACGGCCGCGCTCACCAGCTTCGCCACGCAAGACGCCGAGACGGCGCAAGCCGTGACCGGTCGCGATGCCGAGATCGATCGCATCGAGGTGAAGATCGACGAGGCCTGCATCGAGCTCCTCGCGACTCGTCAGCCCGTGGCCAAGGATCTGCGCTTCGTGCTGACGTCGCTCAAGGTGGTGACCGATCTCGAGCGTATCGGTGACCTAGCGGGCAAAGTGGCTCGGCTGGTGGCGGAGGGTGTGGAGGTCAACGACGCAGAAGCGCGCCGCCTGACCGAGGAAATGGGGCGCGCCGTCACGGCCATGCTCCACGACGCCATCGACGGCCTGGTCGAATCGGACGTGTACAAGGCCGAGGCAGTGATCCAGCGCGACGACGCAGTCGACGAGACGTGCGCAGCGCTGCTGAAGCTGATCGCTCAGGGCATCATGCGTGACGTCCAGCGTGTCGAGGCCTACCTGCGCTTGCACACTCTGGCGCGCAGCATCGAGCGCATCGGTGACCACAGCACCAATGTCGCTGAGATGGTGGTGTTCCTCGTGCGCGGCCAGCACGTACGTCACCTCCGGCACTCTGCCTGGATGCACAAGGCCGAAGAAAAGCTGCACTGACGAGATGACGATCTTTCGTCCGTGCATCGACCTGCACCAAGGGCGGGTCAAGCAAATCGTCGGCGGTAGCTTGACCGACACGGGAGCACTCGAGAACTTCGTGAGTGAGCTTCCCGCGAGCCACTACGCGGAGCTGTACGCTCGGGATGGGCTGCAGGGCGGGCACGTCATCCAGCTGGGCCCCGGCAATCAAAGGGCGGCACGCGCGGCCCTTTCGGCATTCCCCGGTGGGCTGCAGGTCGGTGGCGGCATCGGCCCGGACACCGCGCAGGAGTGGCTGGAAGCGGGAGCGAGTCACGTCATCGTCACCAGCTATCTCTTCGACGGCGAGCGCTTCGACCCCCCAAGGCTAGCAGCTCTCACCGATGCCGTACCGCCGGAGCGCCTGGTCATCGATCTCTCGTGTCGTCGTGTGGGGGCCGGCTGGCACGTCGCCACGAACCGGTGGCAAACGGTCACCGCCACCGCGATCGACGACGGCTTGCTGCGCGAGCTTTCGCGGTACTGCGCCGAGTTCTTGGTGCACGCGGCGGACGTAGAAGGCCTATGTCAGGGTATCGACGAGGACCTCGTGCGGCTCCTGGGCGATTTTTCGCCGCTCCCCGTGACGTATGCCGGCGGGGCCAGCGACATCACCGATCTCGAACGCGTCGAGAGCTTGTCGGGAGGCCGAGTGGACCTGACATTTGGCAGTGCGCTCGATTTGTTCGGGGGGACGCTGGTGCGCTACGCGGACTGCGTTGCATGGAATCGCGAGCACGCGAGCTGACTTCGGGCCCTTCGGAAATCACGGCCCGAAGCGGCTGACCTTCAATGCCCGGGGAGCGTAGTCGAACACGTACTGCATGAGCTCGCGAGTGTAGCCTGGGCCCTCGTCCTCGAGCACGATGGTGGAGAAGTAGATGCGCGCGGCCTGATCGAGTGATCCGAGCTCGGCGCCGTCCGTATCCCCCCAGTTGCCCGCGGAGTCTCGGTAAAGGGCAGCGTCGAGCCGCCGCCAGAGACCTTCCTCGGCATACTCCACCCACGCGTGCCCTGCGGCGACCGCGAGGTCCGCACCGAGCACGACGACGACGCCAACGACCACGCGCGCACTGAAGCCGGACGCGCGAAGAAGGGCCGTCAGCAGGACCGCGTGCTCCGTGCAATCGCCCTTCCTCAAGGTAGCTACGCGCGACGCGATGTCGAAGCCGCGCCCGTGGCTTTCCGTCAACGTACGCGCGACGAACTCTTCGAGCGCAGCTGGTGTCCGGGCCGACGACGGGAGCTCCGCGAGCAGTGTCTGCACCGCCGGCTCATCGTGGTCGATGACGAACGTTGCCTCGCGCCGCTCTGCTTGGACCGGTTGCGGCTGCTCTACGAGCGGTGCGATGGTGAACGCCGAGGCCCCCTCGGCCTTGGGCTTCCCGGGCTCATCCTCGCCCAGAGCGAGCCTCGGAAAACGTCGACGGAGCTCATCCGGGGCGCTGCCGTCCTGCTCGAAGACGATGCGGAGCGATCGTCCGATGTCAGACTCGCTGACGCCTGCGGCAGGCAAGGCGCGTGCTTCCGCGCTCGCCTGCACCGGAATCGACCACAGGAAGATGGCTTCGTTCTCCTGGGGTGCAGATGCCGAGCTGGTAGAGCTCTCGCCACGCGCCGCGTGCGACGTCGACGGAGCCGCCGCACCGGAGGTGCAGGCGGCGGCCATCAAGGGAATCGCTAGCAGAAGGAGACGGGGTGCGCAGGCGAGACCCGGCACGCTCAGAACTTCCCAGCGCGGAAGATCACTTCCTGTTTGATCTCGTGGCCGCCCACGCTGGCCGTCACTTGCTGGACCAGTCCTTCGTCGTTCAGCGTACCCTGGAGGGACATTTGCCCCATCTGAATGGCCACCGTGCGTGCTTTGCCGTCGATGGCATAGCTCACCTTGCCCGGTCCGCTCGGGTCGAGCGACGGCATGTACTCGCTGACCGTGAGCTGAGTCGTCTTCTTGTGGTTCTGCGAGAGCAGACGGTAGACCGCCACCGTGTCCGGCAACTTCTGCGCGTCGAACTTCTGTTCGAAGTCCTTGCCCTGCACCTGCCCCTTGACCGTGTACTTCGACTTTCCGGTGCGAGTCAGCGTGAGCTCGTGGCCGAGCTCGCCGTCCTCCGTCTCGGAATACGTACCTTCCAGCACCCCGGAGGAATCGCTCTTGATGACTTCCACTTCGTCCGACAGCGCCAGCTCGCCGGGGCCAGCCGGCATGAAGCTACTCGAGAGATTGATCGTGGAACGCTGCCCTTCTCCTGCGTCGATCACTTCGAGCCAATCGAAGCCGAAGGGCACGCCGCCCGCGGACGTCAGCCAGATCTCCGCGTAGATCGCCTCCGCCTGAGCTTCTTTGACCGTCAGCGTCTCGAGGATCTTCCCGACCGCGGACGTGAACGTCTGCACGTAGCCCGGTTCGTCCAAGAAGCAGAACACGGGGGTGTGCAGTCGCGGGCTGACCGCAAGCTTCACGCTGCCAGCTTGCTTGCCGTTTTCTCCGGCGACCGTGTAGCGTGCTTCCAGAAACACCACGGGAGAACCGGCGACGCCGTCCACGCGGTAGGGTAGGACGCTATCGAGCGTTGCTTTCTGGCGAAACCCGTCGAGCACCACCGAGATGGTGCGACCCGCTTCGATGAGCTCGTCGTAGAAAGCGCATCGCACTTTTGCCTCGGTCCCGAGGGAGAACTCAGCCAGTGCATGACCTTCGCCCCGCGTGATGGTCACGGGCGTATCCGAGGGAAACTTCGCCGTCCATGCAGCCCCAGGTCCTTGGGCTTCGCGTGCTTCTGGCAGGTCCTTCTCGCGGGTGAAGAGCGCCTGGATCTCCTCGGGCGAGCTGGCGGCCTGCCGCTCGTCGGCCGCCGTCGCCTCCTTGCTCTGCGGAGAGCCGCAGCCCACCTGGAGCAGCAAGGCCACCGTTGAAAGCCGAACCCAATTCCCCCTCGATATCCGCCAGCTTCGCATCCTCTCAGGGTACACGTCCCGGGTAGGGGGACGGAAGGTCGCCGCGGCTCGGGCGGCGGAGGCGGCGGATGCGCTCACGGACCGAGCGTGACACTGAGCGCGTCGAGCGCGACCTCGTAGTACCCATGCGGATCCCAGGTCAGCGGAGCGCCCTCTTGCGTGAGCGTGCCGCCGTCGACGGTGACGCGCAGATACTTTCCCTCGGGGAAGTTGGCCGGCAGGGTCCAAGTCCACGTGGTCGAGTCGCCGGTGGTTTGCGACATCGCGTCGGCAAAGACCTTCTGTCCCAGCCAGTACGCCCCGACATTCTCCATCGTGTCGACCCAGATGTCGCTGTCGCGGGAGTATTCGAGGGCGCCCTTCAAACCCTCCCAGCTGACGGGCTGGAAGTCGTGCTCCGTGGGAAGGATGCCGTGGATCACGTAGATGACCCAGCCGTTCTGCGACAGCGCGCTGTCGAGGTTGTTCTTGTAGGTGTCGAACCCCTGGTTTCCGGCCGGGATGTAGCAGTTCATCGCGAACGGGTCGGTATTGTCGAGCGGCTTGACGGGAGTGGCCGAGTCCACGTCGCGGTTGATGAAGGCGAAGCCCTTGGCTGCCGTTCGGCAGGTATTGTCACCGTTCGGCGCCGCCACGGTCGTTGGCACGTCTCCTTGGAAATCCCCGCCGAGCTTCGTCGCCGCCTGCTCGATCTGGCTCGTGCCGCAGCTGTGGTTCGTCGTGTGGTTGCCGATCTCGTTGCCATCGGCATGGATCGTTTGCCACTTGGCATCGCTGTAGCCCCAGTCGCTCACGAGGTAGTACGTGAAGCGGCCGCCGATGGCGTGCATCTGGTCGTAGTAGTTGAGCTGCGACCCGTCGTTGTCGTCGAATGAGAACGTGACGGCCGCTGGGAAGCCCGCCCAGTCGAGGACCTCCAGGTTGCCCGCAGGGCCGGACGGCTGCGGCACGTTCCCAGCGCCCGGTGCAGCCGGCAGCCCTGACGGGCCGGGACCAACGTTGCCGCCCCCCGTCCCGGGATTTCCTCCGCCGGTCGACGTGCCCCCTCCGCTGCTCGGCCCGCCACCGCTCCCCGGCGCTCCGCCGCTCGGAGCGCTCCCGCCCGTGGACGCGCTCCCGCCCGTGCTCGGCGCGGCTCCTCCCGTACTCGCTGCGCCGCCGCTGGCCGCTGCGCCCCCCGATGCAGTGAGTCCACCGCCCGATCCCGCTGGCGCTCCTCCGGTTCCACCAGGAATACCTGGCGTGCTCGAGCACGCGAGAGCGCTGATGGTGAGTGAACTGACCCAGATGAGATTCCGCAACGACAATTGCCTCCGCGCACCCGCAATGCGCGCGTCTGCGGTACCACGCACCTACTAGAGTGTCGACGCGGCGTCGCCCCGCAATCAACACACAAACCTGCATCTTCTAGCCATGATCAGCTGACTTCGTGAGCTGACTCTCAGATGTAGCTCTTGCTCTCATTTGTGGCGAAGACGCCGCACGCACGCGGGCACAGGTGAAGCGTCGCGTTCGCCAGAGGTTGCACGTGACGCGCGCCTTTCTCTCTTCCGCTTCGTGGGCTCGTGCGTCCGAAGGTGCCCCGCGTACCCGCGCGCCTCGCCGGTGCGGGATCCCAAGCCCAATACTCCCCGCGGCACACGCGTTTGGTGCCTTCGCAGTCGCTGCAAATTCGTACAATCTAGCGGGGGGCGCTCGGCGTTTCGCCACGCGGAGCAGCACGCACGCCCACTCACGAACCCCATGCCCGAGCCAAAGCCAGAACCCGCATCCCTGATGCGCCGCCTTCTCCGTGAACCGCTGGTTCATTTCTTCGCTATCGGTGCACTCCTCTTTGGCGCCCAGAGTGCGCTCGGGGAGCGCGAGCGCGTCATCGTCATGACGCCCGGACTGCGTGCCGAGCTCGCCCGGCGTTTTCGAGATCGCGAAGGACGCGCCCCGAGCGTCGAGGAAGCAGAGGGCGCCCTCCGTGCCTGGCAGCGCGACGAAGCCCTGTACCGCGAGGCCTTGCGCCTTGGCCTCGATCGCGACGATCCGGCGGTGCGCATCGCGCTGATCCAGAAGATGCAGGCCATGGCCGGCCTCGAAGTTCCGACGCCGCGGCCCTCGGAGGCAGATCTCGAGCGCTGGCTCGACGCGCATCGCGAGCGCTATGCCCGGCCCATTCGCTACGATTTCGAGTTCATCGCATTTGCCAAGAGCGAAGCGCGAGAGGCCGAGGAACTCGCGCGCGTGGAGCGTGCTCTAGAGGCGGGAGCTTCGCCGAGCGCGCTCGGTCGTTCGCTGATCGGTGGCAAGTTGCCGCGAGGGGAGCTCGGGGCGCGTGTGGGGCCCGAGCTTGCTCTTCGCATCCCCGAGGCGCCCATGGGGAAGTGGATTCGCGTCGAAGGCGCCGAGACGACTTGGCTCTTGCGCCTGAAAGGTACGAGCGGCGGCGTGCCCACGGTGGCGTCGATCCGAGCCGGACTCGAGATCGACTGGAAGCAGGCGCAGCACGACGAAGCGACCACGCGAGTGCTCGATCGCACGGTGGCGAGCTACCGGTTCGAGGAGCGTCGATGAAGCGCTGGGTCCCCGCGCTCCTGGTTGCGGTCGCCTGCTATCTGAGTCTGTCGTCGATCGCGTGGCCAGTAGCCGCGCATCCCATGGACGCGGCATCACTCACGCTGATCGAGGAAGAGCCGGGACGCTTTCGCACGACCTTTCAGGCGAGCTCTGCTGCGCTCGAGCGCGAGCTTTCGACGTTTGCAAGCTTTCCGGCGTCCTGTCACTTCGGCGGGGGCATGCTGGAGTGCGGGGGCAGGGGCCTCGTCGGAGAGATCGGGTTCCCGTGGCTCGAGGGAACGCTGACGCGCCTGCTCGTCGACGTGGAGTGGCTGGACGGAACGCGTCTCGTGCGCGTGGTGACCGCGCAGGCACCGGAGATCACCGTCTACGGCGCCCAAAGCACGGACTGGCTGGTGCATACGCCTGTGCTCGTCGACTATGTGACACTCGGGATCGAGCACATCGCGTTCGGCTTCGACCACTTGGCCTTCGTGGTTGCGCTGACCCTTCTCGTGCAGGGGCGAGGTCGTTTGGTCAAGGCCGTGACGGCATTCACGGCGTCACACAGCGTCACGCTGGCGGCAACGGCCCTAGGAATGCTGTCCGTTCCGAGCGCCCCGGTCGAAGCCTTGATTGCCTGGTCCGTCGTCCTGGTTTGTGGCGAGTGCGCCAAGCCGGCCGAGACGCTCACCCGCCGCTCGCCTTGGCTCGTGGCATTTGCCTTCGGCTTGCTGCACGGCTTGGGCTTCGCGAGCGCCTTGCTCGACGTCGGCCTGCCGGAGCGGCACGTTCCCCTAGCGCTCTTCAGCTTCAACTTGGGCGTGGAGCTCGGGCAGCTCGGTGTCGTGGTCATCCTCCTGCTCGGTCGGGCGCTCCTCGAGCGTGGGGCCCGCGGTCGCCTGCCGCTCGGGCACATGGCCCGAGCGCTCGTGTACACATTGGGCTCGCTGGCCGCGTTCTGGTCCATCGAAAGGACCATCGCAGCGCTCGCTGGCTGAGCAGGTCCCGCGACCCTCGCGGCTCCAAAGGTGCCTTCCACCTTGCCACTCCGTGCGGTCGTGATCATGATGGCCGAGATGCAGGCTCATCGGATATCGGCAGTCCGCCGATTTGGTTTTGCCGCCGTGGCGCGCGGTTTCGTCCTCGGCAGTGTGCTGTGGGCAACAGGCTGCGGCTATAACGAGGTGATCACCCAGGACGAGGCGGTGAAGGCTGGTTGGGCCGAGGTGCAGAACCAGTACCAACGACGTGCCGACCTGGTGCCGAACTTGGTCAAGACGGTGAAGGGCGCTGCGTCATTCGAGAAGGAGACGCTCGAAGCGGTGGTCCAAGCTCGCGCCAAAGTAGGTCAGCTCAAGGTCGATGCCTCCGTGACCGAGGACCCGGCCAAGCTGCAGGCGTTTCAACAGGCCCAGGGCGAGCTCGGTTCTGCGCTCTCTCGTCTGCTCGTGGTGGCCGAGCGTTATCCAGAGCTCAAAGCGACGGACGCGTTTCGTGACCTTCAGGCGCAGCTGGAAGGCACGGAGAACCGCATCACGGTAGCTCGCAACCGCTACATCGCCTCAGTGGCCGAGTACAACAAGGTGGTCTTGCACTTCCCGAGCTCCATCGGCGCTTCGATGCGCGGCAAGAAGGAACGGCCGACGTTTGCTGCCACCGCACCGGGCGCAGATCGACCCCCCGAAGTGGAGTTCTGATCCGCCGTGCAGACTCGTGAGCTCCGAGTAGCGCTCTCGGGCGACCTCCAGCGGACACTCGAGCGGCGCCTCGTGCCCGAGTGGCGTACGCATGTGCTCGCCGCACTCCTGGCGCTGCTGCTCTGGCCGGCTGAGCTGCTGGCGGCGCCTGCCGTGCCGAAGTTGGAATCTCCGGTGACCGACACGGCCGGCATTCTGTCAGCTGGCGCGCGGCGTGAGCTCGATGCCACGTTGCGCGCCTACCAGGAGAAAACGGGGCATCAGTTCGCATTCCTCTCCGTCGTCGACCTCGAAGGAACGACGATCGAGGACTTTGGACAAGCCGTCGCGACGGCCTGGCGTTTGGGGGACGAGAAGCGCGACGACGGGCTCGTCTTGCTGGTGGCGCGCACGGAGCGCGCCGTGCGCATCGAAGTCGGCTATGGCCTCGAGGGTGCAGTACCCGACGCCGTCGCGGCGCGCATCATTCGTGACACGATCGTGCCGGAGTTTCGTCAGGGCAAGTTCGACCAAGGTGTGCAGGGTGGCTTCGACCAGCTGATGCGCGCCGCGGAAGGCGAGGCCTTGCGCGAAGGAAAGCCCTCGCCGCTCGTGGGTGCAGAGTGGCTGCGCTTTTTGCCCATCGCCCTCATCGTGATCTTGTACCTGCTCGGATCGATGTCGGGCCCGCGCGGCGGCCGACGGCGCCTCGGGGGTCTCGGTGGCTGGGGATTCGGCGGCCTGCCGCCGCTGGGATCGGGCGGCTTTGGCGGCGGTGGCCGCGGCTTTGGTGGATTCAGCGGGGGCGGGGGCGGCTTCGGTGGCGGCGGCGCCTCGGGCCGGTGGTGAGCCATGTTTAACGAGACCGAGAGCGCAGAGGTCGCCGCGTGCGTGAGGGACGTCGAGGCGCGTACGAGCAGCGAGGTTGCGGTGGTGTGGGCGGCGCGAGCCGACGACTACGTGCTGGTGCGGGGCCTTTGGGCCCTGGCACTGGCCGCTGTGGGCGTGGCCGAGCTGGGCGCACGCGGCTTCGCCGTGCCCGCGGTCTGGCTTCCGGGCGTGACCGTCGTCGCGGTGGTGGGGCTCTATCTGTTGTTCGGGTTCGGACCGTTCTTGCGCTGGCTGGTGCCCGAGTCGCTCCTCTCGGAGCGAGTCCATCGGAGTGCGCAGGTGGCGTTCTTGGAGTTTGGCGTGAGCGAGACCGAAGCGCGGAGCGGTGTGCTCCTGTTCCTGTGCGCGATCGAGCACCGCGTGGAGATCGTCGCCGATCGCGGAATTGCAGCTCGCGTCGGAGCGGAGGTTTGGCAATCGGTGGTGGCCGACCTCGTGCTGGCTCTCAAGCAGGGTCAGCATTTGGCAGGAGTGAAGCAGGCGCTCGAGCGCATCGGAGACCTCTTGGCGCACGAGTTCCCGCGGCAGGCAGGCGATCAGAACGAACTCGGTGACGCGCCTCGTGAGTTTCGGGCGTAGTGGACGTGATCAGGGGACCGGACAAAGCCGTGTCCGACGCCTGACCTCGACCTCGACGCCTGACCTCGACCTGGTGAGTCAGCGGTAGGCATTCGTCCAGGGTGAGCAAATCTGTCACACCCTGGACCAGATCGTTCGCGCGGAAGAAGCGGAAGTCTCGCAAAAACCTGGCGTGCTCGTCGCGCCTGCGCTGTCTGGCATTCCCTTTGCTTCTAGGGGCGCATGGCCACACCTACCCTAGACGTGCCCACGATTCCCGTAGAAACCCGCCCGCACCAGCCGCGAGCCCCGCTCAAGGAACGAGTTGGCAAGAAGCTTCTCGCAAGGTTCGGGGCGCGGCGTCGCTTGGGAGCGCCGCTCGAGCGCATCCCAGAGTACCTGCAGCGGACTGCACGCCAAGTCGCCTTGAGCTTGGAGCTCATCGAGGACTTTCGTTCCGGTCGCTACCGCGGCATGCCCTGGGGATCCATCGCCATCCTCACCGGTGCCTTGCTCTACGCGGTGAATCCGGCCGACGTGCTGCCGGATGCGGCTCTCGGTCTCGGCGGCTTCGACGACGCTGTCATTCTGGCGCTCGCCACGCGCCTCGTGCGGCGCCAACTCGAAGACTACTGTGACTTCAAGGGCTACTCCTGGAACGAGTACTTCGCCGCAGCGACGGGCAAGTCCGCGGGGTTCGGTGACACCACTCCTGTGACCGTCGAAGCGCGCGACATGCCGGCCTATTGAGGTCGTGACCGCCGATCGGTCGGGAGTGGGGGCAGGGCACTGAGTGCAGCGGCGGGGCGCGTCCCGCCGCTTTGCGTGGGCTGCCAAAGGACGCGGACCTGCCGCCGCTCCCCCGCCTCGGGCAGGCGGACGCGTCCGCTCGGCACCGGACGTCCGTCGAGCCAGACCTCTGCCGTACCTTCGCTGGCCTCATGCGGATTCTCGAAGGAGATGGACAGCACGCCACCGCCTGCCCCTCGGTACTCGACCTCGAATCGATCCCAGCTCGGAGGAACGCAGGGATCGATCCAGAGCTCCGGGCCCCTCTGCTTCAAGCCGAGCACCCATTCCACGCCGATGCGATACATCCACGAAGCCGAGCCCGTGTACCAAGTCCACCCTCCGCGACCGACGTGCGGCTCCTCCGAGTAGACATCGGCAGCGACGACGTAGGGCTCGACTTCGTATTTGGCGACGCCTGCGGCGTCCAAGGCATGGCGGATGGGATGGAGATCCGCGAGCAACTCGTAGGCCTCTTCGCCGCGACGCTGGTGCAGCAGCGCCAGCACCGTCCACAGGACTCCGTGGCTGTACTGCCCGCCGTTCTCGCGAATGCCGGGTGGGTACGCGGCGATGTAGCCTGGATCCGGTCCGCCCCCGGAGAACGAAGGCGCGAGCAGGCGCATCATGCGCTCCGGCCTGATCCAGAGGTATTCGAGTGATGCGTCGAGCGCGTGGCGTGCGCGCTCTGGCCGGCCCACACCGGAAATGACGGCCCACGACTGGGCGATGGCGTCGATGTGGCACTCGCTGCTTCGGGCCGAGCCAACGGGCGTCCCGTCGTCGAACGTCGCTCGTCGGTACCAATCGCCATCCCAAGCGCTGATATCGATGGCCCGACCGATCCGCTGAGCCTCCGACTGACACCAGAGCGCCAGCTCGAGGTCGCCGCGCCTCTCGGCAACCGGCGCGAAACGGCGGAGGACGTGGGCCAAGAACCAGGCGAGCCACACGCTTTCCCCGCGCCCTTCGGTGCCGAGGCGATTCATGCCGTCGTTCCAGTCGCCGCCCCGTATCAGCGGCAAACCGTGCGGACCACGGGTGAGGCCTGCGCGGAGCGCGCGGACGCAGTGTTCGTAGAGAGACGCCGACTCGGCTGCGACGGGCGGGACGCTGTAGAGGTCGTCGCGGCCTGGTTCGAGCAGCCGCTCCTGCAAGAAGCCCACCGCCTCGTCCCAGATTGCCGCGTCGCCGGTCGTTTCGACATATTCCAGGGCTGCCCACGGCAGCCACACCAGGTCGTCGGAGCAGTGGGTCCGCACGCCCTCGCCGGTGTCCGGGTGCCACCAGTGTTGCACGTCGCCCTCCAGGAACTGTCGAGAGGCGGCGAGCAGCAGGTGCTCTTTGGCCAAGTCGGGCCGCAGCTGCAAGAGTGCCATCGCGTCCTGAAGCTGATCGCGAAAGCCATAGGCACCTCCCGATTGGAAGAACGCCGAGCGACCCCAGAATCGGCAGCTCAGCACCTGATAAGGCAGCCAGTGGTTCGTCAGGAGGTCGAACGCAGGGTCCGGTGTCTTCACCCGGACGCGGCCGAGCAGTTCTTGCCAATGCTCCCGAGCGCGGTCGACGACGCCTTCTGCTTCACTGAGCTCGGCATAGCGTGCAGCTAGGTCGAGCGCGTGACGCTCGTCGTTGCCGGAGCCCAGGACGAACGCCACGCTGACTTGGGCGCCTGGTTCGAGCGTGAGATCGACCTCCAGAGCCGCACACGGGTCTAGCCCGGCACCCGATCGACCCGACAAGCTCGCAGCCGAGAGTGCGCTCGGCTGGGCGCGGGAACCCATCCTGCCGAAGAATTCAGCGCGATCGGCCACCCACGAGCGGACGTCGCCCGTGGCGGTGAAGAAGGCTCGCGATTTTGGAAATGGTGAGAAGGGATTGCGAGCGAACATGGTTCGCAGGTCCGAGCGGTAGGCAGTGATCGTCGACACGCGCAGCACCTCGCGGTGGCTGCCGAGGGTCCACTCCACGTAGCCGGTCGCCCGCACTCGTCGTGTTTGCTGTGTCTTGTTCTCCACGGTGAGGTGCCACACTTTGACTGGATCCTCGGGGTCGACAGCCACCCGGAGCCGCTGGACCAGGCCGCGCCGGGTGTGCTCGAAGGACGAGCTGCCCTGTCCGTGACGCACCGTATAGGTGGCCGCGCCTCCTGCGGGGGCAGGCGTCAGGCTCCAGCTTTCGTGGTCATCGAGATCACGCAGGAAGAACAGCTCACCCGAAGGATCGACGGTCGGATCGTTCGACCACGGCGTGAGGCGATGCTTCTGACTGTTCTCGAACCAGCTGAAGCTCGAGCCCGACTCGGTGACCAGCGTCCCGAAATGCGCGTTCGCCATTACGTTGCTCCAGGGCTTCGGCGGCTTTCGAGTGCGATCGATTTGCATCACGTACTCTCCGTTCGACGGATCGAAGCCGCCCACGCCATTGTGATAGGCGAGGGGAGAGGGGGGGGCTTCGATGGTCTCGGCGAGCGGCTCTGGCGGGTGGCCGGCAGGCGCCCGAACGGGCGGGGAGGCCCGCACTGGGCGCTTTCGGCCCTGGACAGCGTCGCTTCGGCTGAGCGCACGCAGCTGGGTCGAGAGATGACCCTGGGACACGCGGAGCACGACACGCGCGACGCTCAGGATGAGCTGCACGTCTTCCTCCGGAACGAGCGCAGTACGGCGCACGAAGACGCCTCCTCGCTGATCGACATGGCCTTCGGCTGGTGTCGAGCGAATCAGGCTTGCGACGGCATCCTGGACGGGCTGGAGATAGCTCGGCGGTTCTTCGTTCAGGATGACGAGGTCCGTCGATACGCCGTTCAGGCGCCAGTACTCGTGAGCCAGGAGCGCATCGCGGCACAGCTCGGAGACCTCCGGCTCGTCGAGCCGGAGGACGACGATAGGTAGATCGCCCGAGATGCCTTGAGACCAGAGAGCATCTCTCCCGCGGGTTCCTCCAGGCGGATTGGCCTCGCCGCGGAGGGCCTTCTGTGGGAAGACGACGGCGGAGAGCAGCTGCTGATAGCGCCTCGCTTTGGGTGAGCTGATTCCCAGGTGGCGCAGCTCGACGCGCGCGTCGGCCCAGGCAAACTCGAAGGCTCGTGCGATGCTGTGCGTGTCGGAGAACTGATCGATCTGCTGCAGCAGACTTTCGCGCGAATCGGCGAGCAATGTGACCAGAGAAAGGCGCGTCTGAGCTCCAGCCTCGAGCTCGAGCTCACGCCGTAAGATGGACGCCGGATCGAGCGCCATCGTCGGTCCGGCGGGCCACTTGCCCTCGGTCAGGCCCGCTGGCGATTGCCAGCTTCCCCCGCGACCGAGAAAATCGCTGCGCGAAGTGCTCACGCGAGTCGACCCGGTGAGGTCCGAGCCGACGAACGTTTGAGCCAGCCAAACGTCCGGTTCCGCAGGGGAGCGTTTGCGACGATGACTGATGAGCGCCCCGCGGTCCTCTAGAAATTCGGCTTCTATGAACATCTTTTGAAACGCTGGGTGGGCGACGTCGGCAGCACGGGACACGAGGGAAAGCTCCGTCAAGCTGGTGAGCGCCAGTCGCACCGGGTGGCGAGCATGATTCACCAGCGAAATGCGCCGAATCTCGGCGGCATGCTCGGGCGAGAGGGTGATTTCGGTGAGCGTTTCGATGTCGCCGTCGCGCCGCCCGAGCTCGATCTTGTCGACGGAGAACACGGCATCATAGTGGACCGGCTCTGCTCGCGTGGGCATGTACCCGCTCGACCAGAGGTGACCGTTGTCGAGGTTCTGGATGTAGATGTAGATGCCACCGCATTCGAGCGAGGCTTCCTCACGGAACCGGTGCACGTCGATGCCACGCCACGTCAGAAAGCCCTCTCCGCGGCTCGTCACCCACGTGGAGAGGTCGCCCTGCCCGAGCAGGTGGCCGCGTGGCTCGCCGCTGCGCACTTGCTCGACGTCCAGGTGCTCCGTGACGTCCTGCTCGAGGGCGGCGGCCAAGGTCGACGCCGCGCGGGGCGTTTCAGGCTGCACAACTCCGGCGCGGGCCGGGATGCGCTCCTCGAGCAAGAGCGAGCAAGCCTTGATGCGTGGGTCGGCGTGAAAGCGACGCTGCATGGCGAAGTTCGACAGCAAGTTCGCAAGCGCGACCAACGTCATCCCCTGGTGATGAGCCATGAAGGCCTTCACGACGACCTTGTCTCGCGACGGGGGTAGGCGCGACGGTGTGTAGTCGACGGATTCGTAGAACCCGTACGGCCCTTCGATGCCTGCCTTTCGCAAGGCGTCGAAATTTCGAGCGGCTGCGCGTGCTCGCACCAGCGCCGCGAGCGCCGTCGCGTAGGGCGCGACGACCAGATCCTCGCCGAGCCCGGGCTTCAGTCCCAGCTCCGGCACGCCAAAGGCCCGGTACTGGTAGTTCATGCTCAGGTCCATCACGTTGTACGCTGCCTCGGAGACGCCCCACGGCACACGGAAGGCCCGCGCGTGCTCAATCTGGCGCTCGATGGCGGCGTGACACGTCTGGTCGAGCAGCGTGTCCGGGTAGCTGCGCGTCACCAGGAGCGGCATCAAGTACTCGAACATCGAGCCGCTCCAGGACAAAAGGCCTGGTTTGGAGGCGTATTTGGCGCGCAGTCGACCGAGCCTGAACCAGTGCTTGAGGGGCACGTCCCCCTTGGCGATGGCGACGAGGCTGGCGAGGCGAGCCTCCGAGGCCAAGAGGTCGTAGTGGGCGCTGTCGAGTCGCGCCCCCGCCACGTTGTAGCCAATGGAAAAGAGCGAGCGGTCGTCGTCGTAGAGAAAGGAGAAGTCCATCTCGTCGACGAGCTTGTCGGCCCTGGTTCCCAGGGCCTCGAGCTCGGCCTTCAGCGCGTGGGCAGCAGACTCTGCCTTTCGGACTCGTTGCTCGAAGTCCGACAGCGAGAAGGTGGAGCTATCGAAGGTCGACGCGGCGAGGGCGATGAGATCACCCGCCTGGTCCGTCAGCGCTTCCGGGCTGGCGCAATCGTGGAGACGTACCGCGAAGCGGCGCCAGGCTTCGGTGACGCCGTCCGGCTGCTGCGACGGCTCGAGCGTGAAATCGCCCGCCTCGAGCCAAAGTACGTGGGGCAGGTACTGGGCGATGGTCGTGCACGCATGGCTGAGCGTTTGCTCCGCCGTTTCGAGCCAATAGTCCGCCTCGGGTACTGCCGTGCGACGTGTCGCGCTGCCGAGCTCAGCGGCAAGCTGCCGCTTGGTCTCGAGGACGAGGAAGGGCAGTCTACTGGGCTCGGCCCGTCGGGCCGATTCCGCCGCGAGCGCACTGCGCGTGAGGGCAGAGACCTTCTCGAGTGCGGCGGAGCTCGCCTTGGCGCGCACGAGTGCTTCCTTCGCCAGCATGAGCGCATCCAGCGTCGCCTGCAGGACCTGGTCGGACAGGATGTGATCTTGCGCTGCATCGCGGCAGGCCTCGGCGAGCGTCCACAGGTAGCCGGCCAGGTTTCCGCTGTCGACGGTGGATACATAGCGCGGCTCGAGCGGCGCCAGCGTGGTGGTGTCGTACCAGTTGAGCACGTGCCCCTCGCGCTTCTCCAGGCGTTCGACGCTGCGTAGCGTGTGTTCCAAGCGCCGAGCGGCTTCGGTGATGCCGATGAAGCCGAGATCGCGTGCCGCAACCACAGACAATAGGTAGAGCCCGATGTTCGTGGGTGAGGTGCGGTGGGCGACTACTCCGCGCGGCTCCTCCTGGTAGTTGTCCGGAGGCAAATGATGGTCGAGGTCGCCGACGAAGCGCTCGAAGAAGCGCCAGGTCTTGCGGGCGATCAGCCGAAAGGCTTGCGCCTCCTCCTCGCCCCAAGGTTCCGATACGACCTCTTTCTTGATGCGACTGACGTGGATGGCGATCCACGGGGAGAGGGCCCACAGGGCTAGGAACGGCGAAGCCGCGGGCAGTGCCTCGGGCGCGACGAGTATTATCCCGAGCAGCAACCCGAGCGCGAGCCCCGCAGCCAAAAGCAGACGCGGAACCCGCAGCACGCTGTCGTCGCTTTGGCTGGCTGCGTCGCGCATGCTCGTCCACTCCATCATCCGCCGATGGCTGACGAACTGGCGATAGAAGGTGCGTACGATCGCATCGACGCTGACCAGTGCTTGGTCGAGCAAGAAGACCAGCGAGAGCAGAGCTTGCTGCGAGTTGCTCTTCAGGTCTCCCCCCAAACCCCCGAGCCAATCGATCTGAGAGCTGCTCCGCACGAATGCGAAGATCAAGCGACCCACCACCGGAACCACGAAGACGCAGGTGAGGAGTAGGCTGCCGACCCAGGCAGTCTGTGCACCCCAGAGCCAGGTAGTGCTGGCGAGCACGATCAGTGCGGGTGGCAGCAGACTACGGCGGAGATTGTCGAGCACGCGCCAGGCGTCGAATGCTCGAAAATCGTAGCGTCGGCCCTTCGGTTTGCCGGGTACCCACGGCCACAGCCAGGGCAAGAGCTGCCAGTCCCCGCGCATCCAGCGGTGATGGCGCCCGGCTGCCACCGAATAGGTGGCCGGTTGTTCGTCCAGGACCTCGATGTCGGACGCCAGGGCCGAGCGGGCGTAGATGCTTTCCAGCAAGTCGTGACTGAGCAGCTGGTGGTCAGGCACTCGACCGGCCATGGCGGCCTCGAAGGCGTCGACGTCGTAGATGCCTTTGCCCACGAAGGAGCCCTCCCCGAACAGGTCTTGGTAGACGTCAGAGACGGCCGTCGTGTAGGGATCGATGCCAGGCGGGCCTGCTGCAAGGCGGGCGAAGATCGAGCGTCGCGCGCTCATGGGCGAGGTGCCCACGCGGGGCTGGATGAGGGCGTGGCCGCGGCGAACGCGTCCGCGCTGCTCGTCGATCCAGGGCCGATTGAGCGGGTGGGCCAGAGTCGCCACGAGTCGGCGTGCGACGCCCGGCGGAAGCTCGGTGTCGGTGTCGACGGTGATGACGAAGCGAACGTTCCGGAGCTTCTCGGGTGGAGCCGTGACGAGAGAGAAGGTCGTGTCGGTCGCGCCCCGCAGTAGGCGGTTCAGCTCGCCCAGTTTCCCGCGCTTGCGCTCCCAGCCCCAGTAGCGGCCTTCACGTGGGTCGAACACGCGCCGACGATGGAACAGGTAGAAGCGCGGCTCGCTCCGACCGGCGTTGAGGCGCTCGATCCCTTGGCGCGCGCGTTCCAAGAGCTCACCGTCCCCGGGTTCCTCCTCGAGGTCGGAGTCGGGGAAGTCGGTCAGGAGAGCGAAACGCAGGTTCTCGTCGGAATTGCCCAGGGCCCGTACTTCGAGCTCCTCGAGCAGACGGTCGATTCCTTTCGGATCGAGCAGGGTCGGGACGACCACGAGCGTCGGGTACTCTGCCGGGATCCCGTGTTCGAACTCGAACCTGGGTAACATGCGCGGTGGCACGAGGCTGACGACCGCCGCATTGACGATAGCGACCGCGATTTCGCTGGCTGCGAAGAGTACCGTTCCGAGCAGGAGGATCTCTATCCACGGCGGCAGGACGAGCCCGGAGAGTGCTTGCCAAGCTGCACCGACGAGGGCCAGGGTCAGGATCGCGACCGCGCCGAGGTAGCACGCGGCGGGATAACGCAGGGGGATGGTCCGGAGGCGCACATGCAGCGGGGGGGAGTAGCCGAGCGCGCGGAAGAGCTCGGACTTTCCGTCGTCCAGCAGGTAGTAGCCGACGTGGGCACGATAGCTCTCCGCGTCTCCGCTGCGGCCGGACGCCAAGGCCAGGGCTGCCTTTGCCACGGCTGTTTCACGCTGGCCGCTGCGACGGGCGAGCTTCTCGACGGCGTGACGGCAGCGGTCGCGTGCTCCGTTCTCCATGCGCTCGTACACGCCGTCCGGATCGCGGCGCAAGATCGCTTCAACATGGCTGGTCGCACAGAAAAACTTGCTCCAGTCCAGTGTGTTGATGGCCCGCATGCTCGTGATGGCATTGCCGACCGAGACCTGAGCTGCCGCTTGCCGCAAATGATAGCGACGAGCGAGGTCCTCCGGTAAGGAGCCGAGCTTCTCGGTCTGCCGCGCGATCCAATCGAGGGCCTCGGCAGGAGCATCGTCGCGCTCGCGCAGCCTGCGCAGCAGGGTCACCAGGAAGGCATCTCCAGGGGGCTGCCCTTGGGTGGCGCGCTCGAGCTCCGCGAGGATATGGGCTACTTCGGCGTGGGGCTCGGCCGGCGCCGGGTCGAGGTGCGGCGCGAGCAGGCGGGCGGCCCAGGCGTCGGCCAGGTCGCGCTCGTCTGCTTGAGCTTCCGAGGTAGCCAGCGCCGAAACCGCCAGCACGAGCCCGAGCCGCAGCATGATGGGAACTGCCCAAAGCTCGCCAATCGTGAGTACCCGCTCGCTTTGGTAGGCGTCGATGAAGCGCGAGAGCGGCTCGAAGTCGAGGTGGCAGTCGGTGTGCCTGAGATACTCGAGGCACACAGAGTAGACGAGCGGATAGCCGCGCATCTTGCCACTCTTCATGCGCGGCAACTGGACCAGGTAGCCCCATGGCAAGTCTTCGTCGATCTCGCGCAGCTGACCTTCGACAACGTGGCTGTTGTCGAGCAGCCAAAGCTCCGCCGGCGACGGTTCTCGTTTGCGCTCCGCGCCTTCAGCCAGGGTGGCGTAGGCTTTACGGATCGCGCTCCGTGTCGCGCGAAAGCGACGCCTGAGGGGCATTGCCGTGCCGCGAGTCGTCGGTTGGCGATGAGCTCGCCCAAGCTGTCGAGCATGCTCGAGGAGCTGCGCTTCGCTGAGGATCTCTCCGCGCAGGTAGCTGGGGTCGTCCCAGACGACGTCGTCGTAGTGGAGGACAGGAGTCGTCCTGACGGCCGCTCCGGGGGAGGCCGGATTGGCCTCGTTCGGCTCGAAACGAGTCACGCGAAGTCTTTCTGCGCCCTGCTCGGCGCGTGCGAGGTGAAAGGGAAGCAGCGCCGTGGACGGCAGTGCGGTGCAGACCCTTTGCGGCCTTCGAGACGAGCGTTACGCCTTGGCGAAGACAGGCGTCGGATCGACAATCCGATGAAGCCATGTGCCATTGGTGAGCGGCCAATCGGATGGACGCTCCACGCAAGAGGCGAAGGCATCGTCCTCATGGACGAAACATCCATCGCTTCCGCCGCACACGGGGCAAGGCCTCCGCTGCGAGACTCCCCGCCAGGTTGCGTCGGCGGACACCTGCTCCGCACCAAACTGAACTCGCGTCATTCTCCGCTCTCCTTTCGAGCCAGGGAGCGCATCTCACGACCCGGTATTCCGCGGGTTTGCTCGAGGCGCGCCCTTTCTCTTTTGGACACATCTCGTCATGAGATGCGTTCTAGGCTTCACCGATCCTGCAGTCGGGGCAGTTCTCGGCTCGCCAGAGCATCTGCATCGAGCGTGCCAACCACGAGTCGCGGGGGAGTGGCTGGTTCTGCAGGCTTTTTCGGCTGCGGAAGGCGGTCGTGGTCCGAGACGCCGAGGCGAAATCGCTCAGGCGTGCCGAATTGCCACACCGGCCGGGCGTTCGCTGGCGCCGGCGCGTCTCCTCGACCGCGTGAGCTCTACCTATTGCTCGAGCGTCTTGAGGAACCGGATCTTCGGCCAGTCCTTTTCAGTGGTTTCGAGGTGCCACGAGTTCCGCGCGAGGAAGACAGGAACGCCGGTGTGGTCGGAGGCCAAGTAGCCCTCGTTGCCGTTGCGAAAGCGATCGAACTCCTTGGGATCGTCGAACACGAGCCAGCGCGCCGTGTAGAGACTCGCCGTCTCGAAGACGACGGGAATGTCGTACTCGGTGCGGATGCGATCGCGCAGCACTTCGAACTGCAATGCGCCGACGACGCCGACCACCCAGTTCGAGCCGATGCTCGGCTTGAACACGCGCGCCGCGCCCTCCTCGGCGATCTGTTCGAGCGCGCGCCCCAAATGCTTCGCGCGCAACGGATCGGTGGCGCGTACGCGTTGCAAGAGCTCAGGTGCGAAGCTCGGAATGCCCGAGAAATGCAGGTCCTCGCCTTCGGTGAGGGTGTCGCCAATGCGCAGCTTGCCGTGGTTTGGCACACCGATGATGTCGCCCGCGTAGGCGTCCTCGACGATGCCGCGCTCTTGCGCGAAAAATAGCACCGGGTTGTGCACGTTGAGGAGCGTGCCCGAGCCGACGTGGTTGAGCTTGGCCCCGCGCTGAAAGTGTCCCGAGCAGAGGCGCACGAACGCAATGCGGTCCCGATGCTTCGGGTCCATGTTCGCCTGAATCTTGAAGACGAAGGCAGTGACCTTGCTTTCGCCGGCATGAACCACGCGCTCACGCGCCTTCTGTGGGCGAGGTGGAGGGCAAAGACGCGCGACACCGCTCAAGAGTTCGCTGATGCCGAACGTCTGCAGAGCACTGCCGAAGAAGACCGGTGTCATGTTGCCTTCCAAGAACGAGCTTTGCTCGAACTTGGGGCAGAGCTCGCGGGCCATGTGCGCCTCTTCACGCAGGGCAGTCACGTGCCGCGCGGGCAAGAGCTGCTCGAGCTTCGGATCGTCCAGGCCCTGACATTCTTCGGCCACGTCGACCAGCTTTTCCTTGCTGCGTTCCATCAGCAGCAGCCGGTCGCGAAATAGGTCGTAGCAACCGAGGAAGTCGCGACCCATCCCGATGGGCCAGCTGGCAGGCGTGACCTCCAACTGCAGGTCGTTCTCGATCTCATCCATGATCGCGAACGGCTCGCGGCCTTCGCGATCGAGTTTGTTGACGAACGTGATGATGGGGATGTCGCGAAGGCGGCACACCTCGAAGAGCTTGCGCGTCTGCTCTTCGATGCCCTTGGCCGCATCCAACACCATGATCGCTGCGTCGACGGCCGTGAGCGTGCGATAGGTGTCCTCCGAGAAGTCGGCGTGCCCCGGGGTGTCCACCAGGTTGAAAACGTAGCCGTCCTTCTCGAAGGTCATCGCCGACGCGGAGACGGAAATACCGCGCTCTTGCTCGACCTTCATCCAGTCCGACCGAGCTCGACGCGCATCACCTCGCGCCTTGACTGCTCCCGCGGCCTGAATGGCACCGCCGAGGAGCAGGAGCTTCTCCGTCAGCGTCGTCTTGCCCGCGTCGGGGTGAGAGATGATCGCGAACGTGCGCCGTCGGGCGATCTGGGCTTCGAGGTCGGACATCGGGGCCGGACTATGGCCGAGCGCCTGCTCAGTTCAACCCGTATACCCGGACAGGCGAGCGACTCGGCCAATCGGGTAGCTCAGCCGATCGGGCGGCTCAGCGGCGGCCTTTGAAGTCCATCATTTGCTGGACGACCGCCTCCGACGCTTCGGCCACCTCGGATTCTTCCCGTGCGAGGTCCGCGCAGTCCTCGCAGAGTTTCTGCTTTTTGCCGCCCTTGCTGACCACGGTCAGCTCGTCCACTTCCTCACCGCACGACTTACACACCGGCATGGCGCCCATTTTGCGTGCTTCTCCGCGCGGGGAAAGGCCGAGCGCGCGTCCTCTCGAAAACTCCATCGAAGTGGGCCGCTTCGCCTGACCGGGCGTGCGCATTCGGCGCGCGGATCCGCGCGCAGCGAGCCACGGGTTTCTTCGGTCGCCCAACACGTTCAACCAGTCGAACCTCGCGCTGGGCGCGTGCGTCAGCGGCCGGGCTCCGCCTGCCTTTTGCTGCAAAAACGAGGGCTCCGCGGCGGACGCTGGTGCGTAGTGCTTTTCCGCCCCGTGTTCGCGTTTCGCCGGGGCCAATCCCGATGCTAAAGCCTCCGGCACTTCATGAACCCGCCGTCCAACGCTCAGCTGTCCCGCCGCGACTTCCGCCACACCAAGATCATCTGCACCTTGGGCCCAGTCAGCTCGAGTGAAGAGGTCCTGCGTCAGATGGCGATGGCGGGCATGAACATCGCCCGCTTCAACATGTCGCACGGCAACCACCAAACGCATGGCGAGATGATGAAGGTGATCAAGAAGCTCAATCGAGAGCTCAACCACCCAATCGCCATCTTGCTCGACACCCAAGGGCCCGAGATCCGTACCGGGGAGCGCAACGAAGCGCTGATGCTCGAGCCAGGCGAGGAGGTGACGCTGACCGTGAATCCTGCGGAGAGCGGCGATGAGCGCACGGTTTTGGTCAATTATCCGGACCTGGTCACCGATCTGAAAGTCGGCGACCGCGTGACCTTGGACAACGGCATCATCAACCTCGAGGTACTGGCCATCGCGGGCAGCAAGATGCGGTGTCGCGTGGTCGACGGTGGGAAGGTGGGCTCACGCCGCCACGTGAACCTGCCGGGCGTGCGCGTCAATCTGCCCTCGATCACCGAGAAGGATGCAAAGGACATTCAGTTCGGGCTCGAGAACGACATCGACTTCATCGCGCTTTCGTTCGTGCGTGGCCCCGAGGACATTCGCGAATGTCGTGCACTCGTCGAAGCGGCCGGCAAGAAAACGCGAATTTACGCAAAAATCGAGAACCACGAGGGCGTCGAGAACTTCGACGCGATCCTCGAACAAGCCGACGGCATCATGGTTGCTCGCGGCGACCTGGGCGTCGAAGTGGACATGCGCGAGCTGCCCATCCACCAGCGCAACATGGTGCGCGCGTGTGCTCTCAAGGGGAAGCCCGTGATCGTGGCGACCCACATGCTCGAGTCGATGATTCAGAACCCAACGCCGACGCGCGCCGAGATCAGTGACGTCGCCAACGCGGTGTACGAGGGTGCCGATGCGATCATGCTGAGCGGCGAGACCAGCGCCGGAAAGTATCCCGTCAAGTGCATTCAGGTGATGGATGGCATTGCGCGTCGTCAGGAGAAGGAAACGGCCATCGGCTTCCACCTCGACCGCAAGGTGGCCGAAGTGCGCGAGCACTTGGCACGCGCCGCATGCAAGCTGGCCGATTCGCTCGGGTCGCATGCCATCGTCGTCACCAGCCGCTCGGGGCGGTTGGCAGAAGCAGTGGCTTCGTTTCGCCCGAGCACGGCCATCATTTACGGCTGCACCGACGACGAGAGCGTGCGGCGTAAGCTCTGGGCCGTGCGCTCGGTGGTGCCGCTCGTGGTGGACTTCAGCGACACCGATCCAGAGGTGACCGTGGGCAACGCCATGCGTGAGCTGCAGCGACGCAACCGCCTGCTTCGTGGCGACCACGTGGTCGTGGTGAGCGACATCCACCTCGGCGACGAGCGCATCGAAGCCGTGCAGGTGCGCACGTTCGACGCCAGCTGATGGCCGCGGCCTGCGCCATTTCCGCACGTTCGTAAAGGATTCTGCTACGCTCCGCGCCCAGAATGGCCGATTCGACTCCCCTTCAGGCAGGACTGGTTCCGGCGCTCGTCGCTGACGAGGCGCCGTTGACCGAGACGCGCGTGATCGCCGCGCACGCCAACGTGGACTCGGCCTGGAGCAAATGGTGGGCGCAGGCTCTCAACGATCCGCGGGATGTCGTGTTCGTCAACCTCGCCCTGGGGATGATGTTCACCATCTGGCCCGCGGCGGCGCTCCTCTACGCGCTCGCGGTCACGGGACACTTCAGCTGGTGGCTCATCGTCCCATACGGGGTGGTCTGGGCGACCTGGTTCGACCGCTTCACGTTGATGCTCCACTGCGTGTGTCATCGGCCGCTGTTCAACCGACGCTTCAAGGCACTGAACGACGTGGTCCCCTGGCTCGTGGGTACGGCCTTCGGTCAGACCCCGACGGCGTACTTCGTGCATCACATGGGCATGCATCATCGCGAAGGTAACCTGCTCGCGGACCTCTCGACCACGATGCCCTACCAGCGCGATCGTTTCACGCACTGGCTGCACTATTGGGGCCGCTTCATGCTGTTCTGCTTCTTCGAGCTGACGCTCTACCACCACCGGGGTGGACGCGAGAAGATGGTGAAACGCCTGCTCGTGGGCGAGTGCACGTATTGGGCAGTGGCAGCGGCGCTGGCCTACTGGGTCCACCTCGAAGTCACGCTGATCGTCTTCGTCATTCCCGTCATCGTGATGCGGACGCTGATGATGGCAGGCAACTGGGGTCAGCACGCCTTCGTGGATCCGGACGACCCGGTCAGCGACTTCAAGAACAGCATTACCTGCCTCAACTCGCGCTACAATCGCCGCTGTTTCAACGATGGCTACCACATCGTTCATCACGTGAAGCCGAGCCTCCACTACACGGAGATGCCAGTCGAGTTCGCGCAGAACCAGGCCCTCTACGGGCGGCACGACGCGATCGTTTTCGACGGCCTCGACTTTTTCGAGGTGTGGCTGCTCTTGATGCTCGGCAAGAAGCGCACCTTGGCCAAGCACTTCGTGCAGCTCCCGGGCGCTCCACGGCGCAGCGAGGCCGAGGTGATCGCCCTCTTCGAGCGGCGTCTGCGTCCCTTCCCCGCCGATTGGACGCCGACGCCAGCTGCCGCCGAGTAGACGCGTCGAGCGTCGGGCCTTCGGCGGGGCACCCTAGCCCCAGAGCCAGGCGTCGTCCGAGTTCCCTCGGTCACTCCAGGTCGGTCACCATAGCAGGGTGCTGAAGAAAGCACCCTGCCGACGAGAACAACCGTGCCCGCGCGGAGAAGTGGAGAGCGAAGGTGCGAAAACCCCTCACAAGGAGGGGGTTCTTCGCACCGATCTCGCTCGCCTTGTCCGCGCGGAGAAGCACGCAGGGTGCTGAAAAGACTTTTTCAGCACCCTGATAGGTCAGTCATTCCTGCTCGAGAGGCACGGCCAGCAGGGTGACCTCGAAGCCCTGGGGGCTCGTGTGAACCAGAGCGCCGTAAGCGTGCGTGCCGCCGGGGGCTTCGCCGACCGAGCCGACGCTGACGATGCGCACATCGGCCACACTGCCGTCGAACTGCTCGTGGCTGGAGCCACAGATCACCAGGTCTCCCGGCTCGTCGCCGAGCTGGAACACCAGTTCCTCCTCGCTCATGTCGCGACTGAAGGACTCGGTGGGGTCCCTGGGTGTGCCGTGCACGATGACCATCGTGTGCCCGGACTCGAGAGGCAAGCGCGCGACTTCTGGCAGCCGGCCGAGGCGCGCCAGGATGAGCTCGCCCAGTTCGACCTGCACTTCTTGCAGGCGCTTCAGACGCTGACGTTCGACGCTGCTCGTCGCGGTGAGCTTGCTGGCGTCGATGCGAGCCAGTGCCCGGTCTCCCACGCCTTGAACGCAAAGTGCATTGTGTGAGACCAGCGTTTTCCACACCTTGAGCGGCTCGGGCCCAGGGAAGCAGAGGTCGCCGCAGGCGATGAGCTGATCGAAGCCTCGGGCTTTGCCTTCGGCCAAGATGACGTCGAGAGCTTTGGCGTGGCCGTGAATATCGGAGACACAGAGGAAGCGCATCAGCGGCCTTTCTGTCCCAAGAGCTTGGCCGCGTCGAGCGCCCCGTAACTGAAGATGATATCGGCCCCGGCGCGGCGCAGGCACAGCAGACTTTCGAGCAGGCACGCATCGTAGTCGATGAAGCCATTTTCAGCGGCGGCGCGCAGCATCGAGTACTCGCCACTGACGTGGTAGGCAGCGACGGGCAGGTCCGAGTTTTCGCGCACGAAGCGGATGACATCGGAGTAGGGCAGGCCGGGCTTGACCATGAGCCAGTCGGCCCCTTCTGCCGTATCGAGCCGAACTTCCCGCAGCGCCTCCCGCACGTTGGCGGGGTCCATCTGGTAGGTCTTCTTGTCGCCGCTGCGAGGCGTCGAATCGAGCGCCTGCCGAAACGGCCCGTAGAAGGCCGAGGCGTATTTGACCGCATAAGAGCAGATCGCCGTTTCGTAGAAGCCGGCTTCATCGAGGGCCCGACGGATGGCACCCACTCGACCATCCATCATGTCCGACGGCGCCACGACGTCGGCGCCCGCGCGCGCCTGATTGACGGCCATTTCGGCTAGGATGGGCAACGTGCGTTCGTTGTCGATGCGGCCATCGACGAGGACCCCGTCGTGGCCGTCGCTGCTGTACGGGTCGAGCGCAACGTCGGTAATCACGACCAGATCGGGCAGTCGGTCTTTCAGGCGCACAACGCAGCGCTGAAGCAGGCCGGCTGGATTCTTGCTCTCCGTGCCCAGGGGATCCTTCAAGTCGTCGGTGATGGCGGGGAACAGCGCAACTCCGGCCACACCCGCCTCGGCCGCCTCTTCCGCCTTCTGCAAGATGCCGTCGATGGAGAGGCGCGCATGTCCCGGCATGGCAGCGATGGGATGAGGCTTCGCCTCTTCGTGGACGAACAGGGGCAAGACCAGATTGCCGGCAGTGAGCCGCGTTTCCTGCATCAGGCCACGGATTCTGGCGTGCCGGCGGTTCCGGCGCGGACGCTCGAGCATGCCGGTTTTGTAACACGTTTGTCGCCGCTGCCCTCGCGCTTGCTCGGGCTGCCGGGGACATCTCGCTCGGCGGATGGCGCGGGGCGGTCCGGAGGGTACGACAGGGGGTGCGACCCAGCTCGTTCCGAGCTACACAGCGGCGCCTGCTCGGCGGCCGCCGCGTCCTAAGGTCGCTGCTCGGGGCTGGCCCAAAGGAAGCGAGCGATGAGTAAAGTCTTGATCGTTGGTGCGGGTGGAGTTGGCAAGGTGGTGGCCCACAAGGTCATGCAGTTGCCGCAGGTGTTCAGCGAGGTCACCCTGGCCAGTCGGACGCTGTCACGCTGCGAGGCGATCGCCGACGAGATCCACTCGATGCTGGGCCGACGGCCGAAGATCGCGACTCTCGACGCGGACGACGTCGATAGCACCGTGCGCTTGATCGAAGAGGTCAAGCCAGACCTTTTGATCAATGTCGCCCTGCCTTACCAGGACCTGGCGCTCATGGACGCCTGCTTGAAGACGGGTGTGCCGTACCTCGACACCGCGAACTACGAGCCGCCGGAGACGGCGAAGTTCGAGTACCACTGGCAATGGGCCTACCGCGAGCGTTTCGAGAAGGCGGGCCTGATGGCACTCTTGGGCTCCGGCTTCGATCCTGGGGTGACCAACGTGTTCTGTGCCTATGCGCAGAAACGCCTGTTCGACCGCATCGATACGATCGACATCCTGGACTGCAATGCGGGTGATCACGGGCACAAGTTCGCGACGAACTTCAATCCAGAGATCAACATTCGCGAGATCACGCAGCCAGGCCGCTACTGGGAACGCGCGGGCGGAACCGGACCCGGTGAAGTCACCGAAGAGGCCGGTCCCGGACACTTCCGCCAGATCCCGGCCATGAGCATGCGCTGGGACTACGACTTCCCGGAAGTCGGCGTGCGGGCCGCCTACCTGCTCTACCACGAGGAGATCGAGTCGCTCTGTCGCAACATTCCGAACGTGAAGCACATTCGCTTCTGGATGACCTTCGGTGACTCGTACCTGAAGCACCTCGAGGTGCTGCAGAACGTCGGCATGACGCGCATCGATCCGGTGGAGTTTCAGGGGCAGAAGATCGTACCCATCCAGTTTCTCAAGGCGCTCCTGCCCGATCCGGCCAGCTTGGCCAAGAACTACACCGGCAAGACGTGCATCGGTTGCCTGATCGAGGGTGTCAAGGATGGCAAGCCGCGCAAGGTGTTCATCTACAACGTGTGCGATCACCGCGCCTGTTACGAAGAAGTGCGTTCGCAAGCGATCAGCTACACCACCGGTGTGCCGGCCGCGGTTGGCGCCGCCATGATGGTCAGCGGTACGTGGAAACGGGCGGGCGTCTTCAACATCGAAGAGCTGGATCCGGAGCCGTTCTTGGAGCTCCTCGGCCGACACGGCCTGCCTTGGCACGTGAAGGAGCTTCCGGTCGGCTCATGACCAGCGGCAGCGGTGCCCATCGACGCGCGTTGGCAGACGGCGTGAACTTCGATCCCTACGGCCTCGAAACGCCGTACTTCGTCGTCGACCTCAGCCTCCTCCGCAAGAACCTAGCCGTGCTGCGGCGGGTCCAGGAGGAGAGCGGCGCCAAGGTCCTCTTGGCGCTCAAGGGCTTCGCCATGTGGAGCATCTTCCCCATTGCTCGTGAGTACCTGTCGGGCATCACCGCGAGCTCGGTGCACGAAGCCCGCCTGGGGCGCGAAGAGTTCGGAGGCGAGGTTCATGCCTATGCGCCGGCCTACTCGGACGCCGACATGGCCGAGCTCATCACGCTGGCCGATCACGTCGTCTTGAACTCGGTCACGCAGCTGCAGAAGTTCGAGCCTGCGCTCCATCGAGCGGGCGTCGAGTGCGGCCTGCGCATCAATCCGGAGCACCGCGAGGTCGAGACGGATCTTTACGATCCCTGTGCTCCGGGTTCGCGCCTGGGGGTCCGCGCGAGCACCTTGCGTGAGGCTGCGGCACCGCGGGACTTGGCGGGCCGCTTGGATGGTCTGCATTTCCACAACCTCTGCCAGAAGAACAGCGATGCGCTCGAGCGCACTCTGGCGGCCGTGGAAGAGCGCTTTGCCGACTACATTCCCCTCGTCAAATGGGTGAACTTCGGTGGCGGGCATCACATCTCGCGCCCGGACTACGATGTCGAGCGGCTCGTGCGACTGGTGCGCGCTTTCTCCAGCCGGCACGGTAAGCAGGTCTACTTGGAGCCGGGTGAGGCCTCGGCGCTGAACACCGGCTTCCTCGTGTCCGAAGTGCTCGACATCGTCGCAGGTCCACCCGGTGGTCTATCGACGGTCATTCTCGATACGTCCGCGACGGCTCACATGCCAGACGTGCTCGAGATGCCGTACCGCCCCGAGATCCTGGGGGGCGGCCTGCCGGGCGAGAAGGCGCACACCTATCGCTTGGGGGGCCTCACCTGTTTGGCAGGGGACGTCATCGGCGACTACTCGTTTGCCGAGCCGCTCACCCCGGGCGATCGTCTCGTCTTCACCGACATGGCGCACTACACCATGGTCAAGACGACGATGTTCAATGGGGTGCGGCATCCCAGCATCGCGACGTTCGAGCCTGATACCGGAGTGCTTCGTGAAGTGCGCCGTTTCGGCTACTCCGACTACAAGAATCGCCTTTCCTGAGGGCGCCGCAGCGCTGGGGCCCCCGAGCGCCGGCCTCGAGACACACGTCGTCCTGTCGTGAGCCCATGAGGAGAGGCTTGGAAGGTTCGTCCAGCTCACCCATTTCGCGGTATGCTGGCGCCTGCCATGCCCGTCGACCCGCGCATTGCCGCCTTGGTAGCGGAAACGGACCTCGAGGAGCGGCTTGCGCTGGTGCCGCCTTCGGCGAGTCTGCGAGGGCTCTACTTTCGCAACACCGTCGCCGTGCTGCGGAGCGCGGGGCTCCTGCCCCAGTATCAGGAGTTCTATCCGGAGAGCCACTCGGCGGTGCGCTTCTACCCCATCGCTGATTTCCTCGAGCGCGCGGCTGTCGCCGCGGCGCTCCTGCGCGGCCCAGCCAACATCGGCGAGGGTTTGCGCGAAATTGGGCGCCGCAACGTGCTCGCCTTTTCAGAAAGCTTGATCGGTCGCACGGCACTTCGCCTTCTTGCTCCCGATCCGGTGACGCTCCTTCGTCAGGCCTGCGCGGGGCGGCGACAGAGCTGCCGCTATGGTCGCTGGGAAGTGACCTTCCCCGAGCCCGGAATGGCAGTGATGCACATGTTCGAGGAGTACCTCTGGATCGAGTCCAACGTGCTCGGCGCTGCCGAGGGCACTCTGGAAGCGATCGGACGCAAGGTGCACATCGAGGTCGAGCTCGACTCGCGCTTCAAGGGTCGCCACATCCTGCGCTGGCACGACTGACCGTGAGCGCGCGGCCGAGCAGGTCGATCGCTCGCCGTCCCACGTGGCGATTGCCGGCCGTTTGGCCGACCCGAAGCCGCGCTTTCGCTGAACGCCGTTTGCTGCGGTTTCTCTGCGTGTTTGCCGGCCGGACGCTCGGTTCGAGTCCGTGATGCTGGTCGAGCACCGCCACTGGATTAGGCCGATCGGCCGGTGTTCACGGCTTCGCAGCGGAGAAATCATTGCAAAATCACTAGGCGCATGTCGGGATATGACGCACAATCTCCGACAAGGAGGAGGGGGGTCCTAGAGCAAAGTTCCGAACCATGCGCCCACGACCGGCTGATCGCCCTGCCTCCTTGGCCCCGCAGGCTGAAACTCTGCGGCCCGACACCCTTCCGCCCGACACGCTGCCGCCGGACACGCTGCCGCCGCAGTCGGCCATCATCGAGCGTGGTGCACCCTCGCGTGGATTGGCCGACCAGCCGACGCGCGTGGAGGCGCTCCCGCGGTGGGCCGAGCAGAGCCCGACCGAGTCGACGCTGAAGGTTGGCTCGGTGGCGCGGCGGCTCGTCGAGGTTCTCCTCGCGCGTGGCGTCGACACGTTCTTCGGCGTCCCGGGCGGGCCCATTTGTCCGCTGTTCGAGGCAGTCCGCCTGGCCTCGGGTGCGACCTTGGTCGAGTCCCGTCACGAGAGCCACGCCGCTTTCTCCGCAGTGGCCTACCACCGCGCGACGGGGCGCACCCCGGTCGTGCTGGTGACGGCGGGTCCGGGCATCACGCATGCCGTGACGGGGATTGCGTCGGCGAGCTTGGAGCGCGCGCCCGTGTTGATCGTGGCGGGTGACGTGGCGTGGGCCACGCACGGCGGCCGCTTGGCGCAAGATTCCGGACCAGAGGGGCTCTCGGTCGAACACCTGCTCGCTTCGGTGACGCGCGAGCAGGTGCGAGTCACCAACGGACGCAGCGCAGCTGCGCAGGTGCTGGCAGCGCTCGATGCCGCCGAGGATCCAGCGCGACCGGGTCCGGCGCTGCTCGTCGTCCCGATCGATCGTGCCACCGAGGATGCCCCGAGCTTCGAGGGTCCGCGCGCGGTGCGCGGAGGAGCACCTGCGCCGGACCAAGCGACGGTCAGGCGAGTCGCCGAGATGCTGGAGCAGGCCAAGCGCCCGCTGCTCGTCCTCGGCAACGCGTGCCGACGCAACCCAGCAGTCGTGGCACGGCTGGTCGACGCACTCGATGTGCCGTTCGTGACGACGCCGAGCGCCAAAGGCGTCGTCAGCGAGAGGCACCCGCGGTCGCTCAGAACGGGCGGCATGGCTGCCTCGCAGTGGGCGCGGCGTTACACGGCCGAGCCAGTCGATGTGGCGCTGGTGATTGGTACCGACCTCGACGACACCTCGATCGGTCCTACCCCGTACATCGGTGCGGGCGGGAGCCTCGTGCATGTGGACATCGATGCCCGCGTGTTCCAGCGCAATCTCCCGACTTGTTTGGGCGTCACGGCAGACCTGGTCGAGTTTTGTCGCCGTCTGACGACCGTGGTCGGTGACGGGATGGTCCGCCAGGCGGAAGCCATCCTCGCCCTCGAGTCGGCGCGCAGCGCGTCGGCTTTCGACGTGCCCGATTTCGACCTCGACACAGGCACGCGCCTTCCGCCCCATCGCGCGATCGCGGACTTGGAGGCAGCGTTCGGCTCGCGTGCTCGCTTCGTCAGCGACATCGGCGAGCACATGCTGTTTGCCTTGCACTACCTGACCGCGACGGGCCCCGACGCGTTCCACATTCAGCTCAATTTGGGGAGCATGGGCAGCGGCATCGCAGGGGCCGTGGGCTTGGCGCTCGCCGCGCCGCATGAACCCGTGGTCTGCATTTGCGGCGACGGCGGCATGCACATGTCCGGCATGGAGATCCTGACCGCCAAGAAGCTCGGGCTCCCGGTCGTGTACGCCATCTTCAACGACTCGCGGTACAACATGGTCTACCACGGCATGCGTCAGATCTTCGGCGCAGCGCTCGACCACTCTACGCCGGACGTCGACTTTGCTGCCTGGGCGAGTGCCATGGGCATTCCCGCCGCCGTCATCCACGAGCCGGGAGAGCTCACCGCAGGACTCGTGGAACGTCTGCGCAGCGAGGGCGGTCCCGTCGTCTTGGACCTCCGCATCGATCGCGACATTCGGGTACGCGGCGGGGGACGCGTCGAGGCCTTGCGTCACATGTCCATGCTGGCGGAGACGGCGAACCGAGGTGCGCGATGAAGGCGTTCGTCGCGGGCATCGGCGCTTGGTACCCGGACCAGGTGCGCAGGAACTCGGACTGGCCGAGCGAGTTCGGCCGCGGTCTGCTCGGTGGTGACCGGCTCTTCAACGACATTCCTCGCGCCCCGGATGCTGCAGCGCGCGTCACCGACGAGTACCTCGCGGCCGAAGCAGCGGACCCGTTTTTGGGCTGCCGGGAACGTCGGGTCGCTCCTGACTCCGTGTCGGCCGTCGATGCCGAAGTGTGGGCAGCCGAGCGCGCGCTCGCGGATGCCGGCGTGGCGGCTCGTGACGTGGACGTGGTGCTCTCCTATTCGGTGGTGCCCGACCGCCTGACGCCGTCGAGCGGATGCGCCGTGGCGCATCGTCTCGGAGCCGAACGAGCACTGGCCTTCGGCATGGACGCTGCTTGCGCGACGGCGCTGGTGCAGCTCGATGTGGCGGCGAATTTCATCAAGACGGGTCGAGCCGACACGGTGCTGCTCACCCAGTCCCACCTTTTGCTGCGCGCGTTCCCCATGGCGCATCCGGCGGCACCGGGCCTGGGCGATGCGGCAACGGCGGTCGTCGTACAGCGTACGGGGCGCTACGAGATCCTGGCCACACACGCCGTGACGAGCGGCGAGTACCACGATGCGGTGACGTGGGTGCGCTCGGCCGCGGAGGACACCCCTTGGTGGCTGGCCGGCTCCGAGTTCCGTGTGGGCAGCAAGAATCGAGAGCAAGCCAAGACGCTCCAGCGTGACACCGTGAGCTTTGCTGCGCGCACACTGCGCGAGGTGTGCGAGCGCGCCGGCGTGGATGTCGAGCGGCTCTCTCTTCTGGCGAGCGTCGAGCCTCGTGGGTGGGTGCCAGTCGCGACGGCGCGGGTCCTCGGCTTGCCCCCGGAGGCGGCCCTTAGCGTCTATGAGACGCGCGGGCACCTGGGCGCAGCTGGGCCCATCGCCAATCTGGTGCTGGGGCAAGAGCGCGGCCTGACGCAGAATGTAGGTCTTTTGGGCCTGTATGGGCAGGGGGCGGGCTTCACCCGCGCCGCTGCCTTGCTGCGGATGGACCTGCCCGGACTCTCAGCATAGGTTTGTCAGGCGGCGGGCGTTCCGACCACGCCGGCTTCGTCCTGTCGAACCCATGGTCGCCGCCGTCGATATCTTCGTTGTCTTCGCCACTCCCGCGCTGCGGCAAGCGTACGAGGAGCACCTCGAACGGCGCACCGCGCTCGGCAGTGGGCGCATCGAGATCATCGACCTCGAGCGACCTCTGCCGTTCGGGCTGGATGCGGTTCGAGTGGTCGCAGGGTCAGCGCCGCTCGGGTTCGTGGCCGAATCGCCCGACCAAGCTCTGGCTGCCATTCGCGCAGGTGCCGACGAAGCCGACGTACTCGGCCCGCCGGATTTGGCCGAGCTCACCCATTTCCTGGACCGGGTGCGCGTTCGGGCCGAAGTGCGCCGGGAACGCGAACGGCTGGCCGACGACTTGCGTCAGGCCGAAGGGCTGACCGCCCTCGGGACCCTGGCGGCAGGCGTGGGCCACGAGCTGAATAACCCCTTGGCCATGATCACCCTGGGCTTCGACTTTCTGCGCGAAGCCCTGCTGCCGGACCTGGAGGTCCTGTGGCAAGCGCGCTCCAAGCTGGAGCGGGGAGCCCTCGGTCCGGCGGAGGTCGAGCGCGCGCTGCGCGCCCTCCTGGCCGACAGCACCGACGTTGCCCAAATTTTGGACGACTTGTCGGCGTCCACCGAGTCGGTCACCCAGGTCGTGCGCGACCTGCGCGTCTTCACGCGCAGCACCGTGGCTGAGTCTCCCTCGTTCTTCCAGCCGGGGGAGGTCATCCAGCAGGCGCTGCGTCTGGTTCGGCGGCAGCTGCCCCCGCGTACGGTCATCGAAGAGGACTACGAGGACGATCTGCCGCCCTTGTTCCTGCCACGAAACCGCGTCGCTCAGGTGCTCACCAATCTGCTGGTGAATGCTGCCCAGGCCATGCGCGAGCTGCCGCGCACCACGCATCGTCTCCGTTTGGGCGTGCGCGTCGACGACCAAAACATCGCGTTCACCATCGCCGACACCGGGCCCGGGATCCCCGACGAGGACCTGGAGCGCATCTTCGATCCGTTCTTCACCACCAAGCGCGACGGCCACGGGACGGGACTCGGTCTCTCCATTTCGCGCGCCATCATCCATCATTTGGGGGGCGACCTCGTCGTCTCGTCGATGCTCGGTGACGGCGCGACGTTCATTGCTTTCTTCCCGCTGCCGAGCGCCGAGGAACTGGCGACGGCGCCGAGCCGCGAGGCGGAGCCCGTCACCGGCCTTTCGGCAGCCCCAGGGCGCTACACCGTGCTGATCGTCGACGACGACGAGCGTGTCTTGCGTGCTACGGCGCGAGCTCTCGCGCCGACCTACAAGGTGCTGACCGCGCGCGACGGCGCGGAGGCGCGCGAGGTGCTGCTGACGGGCTCGCACGTGCATGCCGTGGTGAGCGAGCTCTCTCTGGTGGAGCTCGACGGTGTGCACTTCTACGAGTGGCTCAAGAACTTCCAGCCTGAGCTTGCTGGCCGCTTGGTGTTCGCGACGGGCGCGCACGAGCGTGCGGAGTACCGCACGTTCCTCGAGGAGAGTGGCGTCGAGGTGGTGCCCAAGCCTTTCGCCGCAGCGGATCTCTTGGCCGCCGTCGCGCGCGCGCTGGCGAGTTTGGTCGAACAAAACGCGTCCGCGCCCCCGAGTGTTCGAGGGCGCGGCGTGAGTTACGGCTGAGACGACCCAACCGATCCGCCCGAGCACGGCCGACTAGCAATGGCCGTGCTCAGAGCGCAGGGCTTACTTCTGCGCCTTGCGGGCAGCGACCTGCTCCTTGACCTTCTCCAGGATGTTGCGCGGGCACGGTGAGTAGTGCGCAAACTCCATGGTGAACTGGCCGCGGCCGGAAGTCGCCGAGCGCAGATCGCCGATGTAGCCGAACATCTCGGAGAGCGGCACCTCGGCCTTGATGCGGACCGACGTGGCACCTGCGTCCTGGCCCTGGATCATGCCGCGGCGGCGGTTCAAGTCGCCAATGACATCGCCCACGTAGTCGTCAGGGACGAACACGTCGACCTTCATGATCGGCTCGAGCAGCTCCGGACCAGCCTTCGGCATGGTCTGGCGGAAAGCTGCCTTCGCCGCGATTTCGAAGGCGATCTGGCTGGAGTCGACGGCGTGGAAGCCACCGTCCGTCAGCGTGACCTTCACGTCCACGAGCGGGAAGCCGCAGAGCGGACCTTCCTGCATCATGACCTTGAAGCCCTTCTCGACGGCCGGGATGAATTCCTTCGGCACCGAGCCACCGACGATCTTGGTCTCGAACACGTAGCCCGTGCCCTTCTCGCCCGGCTCGATGGTGTAGTCGATCTTCGCGTACTGGCCGGAACCACCCGTCTGCTTCTTGTGGGTGTAGCCGTCCGAGACAGCGCGCGTGATCGTCTCGCGGTAGGCCACTTGAGGCTCGCCCATGATGACGTCCACGCCGTAGGTGCGGCGCAAGATGTCCACCTTGATGTCGAGGTGGAGCTCGCCCATGCCCTTGAGGATGGTCTCGCCCGACTCCTGATCCACTTCGACGCGGAAGGACGGATCTTCGGCCACCAGCTTGCCGAGGGCGATCGACAGCTTCTCGTGCTGACCCTTGTCCTTGGTCTTCACCGCGATCGAGATGACCGGATCGGGGAAGACCATGGGCTCGAGCGTGGCGGGATGGTTCTCGTCGCACAGGGTGTGACCCGTGCGCACGTCCTTCATGCCGACCAGCGCCACGATGTCGCCGGCCTGCGCCTCTTCGATCATCGTGCGGTCGTTGGCGTGCATCTCCACCATGCGGCCGATGCGCTCGGACTTGCCGGTGGCGGTGTTGAGCACGTTGTCGCCCTTCTTCAGCTTGCCCGAGTAGATGCGGGTGAAGGTGAGGGCGCCGAAGCGGTCGTCCATGATTTTGAACGCCAGAGCGCGCAGGGGCTTCTCGGGGTCGACGATGGCGTACTCGCCCGTCTCGTTGCCTTCCAGGTCCGTAATGGGCTGGGGCGGCACTTCCGTGGGATTGGGCAGGTAGTCGACGACGCCGTCGAGCACGAGCTGCACGCCCTTGTTCTTGAAGGACGAACCACAGAACGTGGGGAAGAACGCGAGCTTGATGGTGCCCTTGCGGATGCACTTCTTCAGGTCCTCGATGCCCGGCTCTTCGCCTTCGAGGTACTTCTCCATCAGGGCGTCGTCTTGCTCGACCGCCGTCTCGATGAGCTCGGCGCGGTACTTGGCCAGAAGCTCCACCATGTCGGCGGGGCACTCGCCCACCTTGTAGTTTTCGGGCAAGCCGGTGTCGTCCCAGACGTAGGACTTCTGGGTGAGGACGTCGACGACGCCCACGAAGTCACCTTCGGTGCCGATCGGCAGCGTCATGACCAGGGGCTTGGCGGCCAGCACGTCCTTGATCTGCTTGATCACGCGATAGAAGTCGGCGCCCAAGCGATCGAGCTTGTTCACGTAAATGAGGCGAGCGACCTTGCTCTCGTTGGCGTAGCGCCAGTTCGTTTCGGACTGGGGCTCCACGCCACCCGAGCCGCAGAACACGCCGACGCCGCCGTCGAGCACCTTGAGCGAGCGATACACTTCGATGGTGAAGTCGACGTGTCCAGGCGTGTCGATGATGTTGAAGCGATGCCCCTTCCAGAACGCCGTCGTCGCTGCCGACTGAATCGTGATGCCGCGCTCCTGCTCCTGCACCATGAAGTCCGTCGTGGCGGCACCATCGTGCACCTCGCCGATCTTGTGGATCTTGCCGGTGAGCTTGAGGATGCGCTCGGTGGTGGTGGTCTTGCCGGCGTCGACGTGCGCGAAGATGCCGATGTTGCGGTAGAGGGAGAGGTCAGTCATTTCGGTCTTTTCCGAGTGAACGGAGCTCCGAGCAGCTGGGGCCCGAAGGGGGTCAATCGGCCTCACTAGCCGATCGGGGGGCGGAGCATGAAGGCGAAAGGGCCGACTTTCAACCTGAGGCGGCCGAATGTTGAAAGGCCGCCTCGGGCGTTTGGGCAGAGCGGAATCCTCGGCGCTGCTTGCCCGCAAACGGCTGACTTTCATGCGAATGCTGGGCGCCGCCCGCAACGCGCGGCGGGCGGGGCCGAAGGGCCCTTCGTGTCCGCGACCCGACCACCTGCCGAGCGCACCTTGCTCTCTGGAGCCTCCCTGCCCCGCGAGCTCGCGGACCTCATCAACCCACCGGCGGAGGCGCACCTCTGGGGCCTGATCCCGAAAGGGCCGCGGGTCGGGCTGGTCGGCACGCGCGAGCCGAGTCGCGAGGGCTTTCGCATCGCCTTCGCGGCAGCGCGGCAACTGGCTGCGCTCGGGATGACCATCGTCTCGGGCGGCGCGCTCGGCATCGACCGGGCGGCTCACTTGGGGGCGCTCCGCGCGCGCGGTTCGACGCTGGTGGTTGCGCCGCTCTGGTACGAGCGCGCCTATCCCAACGAGAATCGAAAGCTCTTCGCCCGGCTCGTGCGCAGCGGTCACGGCTACCTGACGGTGTCGGCTGCGGATGCAGCACCGGTCACGCCCACCTTCCATCGGCGCAACCGCATCTTGGCAGCCCTCTCCGATGTGCTCTTGCTGGGCGAGACGGGCACGCCGAGCGGCGGCCTGAACGCAGTGAAGTTCGCGCGCGACCTCGGCGTGCCGGTGCTCGTTCTGCCCTGGTCGACGCGCGCATTCGATACCCGCGGCACGCAGAACGAGCTCGAACGGGGCAAAATGGGCTACTTCAACCCGGTGCAGGTCATCCGTCTGCTCGAAGGACGCATCTTCGACAATCCTGTCTATTGGGAGCGCTCGGCGCGCGCGGTCGAGGAACGCGACCGAGCCCTGGAAGCCAAGGAGCAGGCGCGTGCGCGCAAGTCGAAGCGAAAAGCCAAGACGACGAGAGGCAAAGCCCAGCGCTCAGGAGCACCCGGCGCCCCTCCTGCACGCAGCGATGACCCCATCCTGGGCGCCGTCGCCGCGGGCATGACGACCATCGACGCCATCGTCGATCACACCGGCGAGGGCGCCGCCGTGGTGCAGCATCGTGTGCTCCGCCTGACGCTGGAGGGCGCCGTCTATCGCGACGCGGCGGGGCTCTTGCGGGTGGGGCAGCTCCCTCCGTAAGCCCGGGATAAGGCCCGCAAGTCGGCGGTGCCCGGGCGCGTCGAGCCATGGGGAGCAGGGTTCGTCATCACAGACACGTCGGGCCGGATTTGCTCGCTCCTTCCGGGGAAGTGATCGAGGCCGAGCACATGGCCTAGCTCGTGAAGCCAGACCTCGTAGAGGCGAGCGGGGTGCGCCAGAAGTCGCCGATCGAGCACCACGTCGCTCTCCACAACTACATCATCCTGGTTCAGTCGTTGGCGCGTGACCCCCTCTTGTCCATGGTCGAGGCAGGTGGCGCTCTCCCCTTTGGTCGCCACCTCCTTGCAGTGGGCACCCGGCACGCCGAGGGTGACCTGGGACCGCCCGTCCTCGAAAGAAGTCGTACGGCCAACCCTGACGAGGCTGACGCGAGGGCCACCTGTCGCGCTCCAAGCCGCGGCGGCAGCGTGGACGCTCGGCAGGTCGGCTTCGACAGGGATTTGGAGCTCCACGACGCACGAGCCGTTCGCACGGCCGGAATCGTTTCCACCGGCCGTCAGAGGGGTCTCGCGGCGATCACAGCCCAGTACGATTGCCACAATCGCGCTGACGACGAGCGGGCAACACCGCATCGGCTCACTCGGTCACGAGTCTGAACAGATCGACTCGCTCTTCGTTGGTCGTTCCCCCGAGCATTTCGAACCGCACCGATTGACCGCCGACCTCGATGCTCTCAAGTGCTGCGGTGAACACGTCCAGGTCGACGCCAGGACCGAGGTAGGCCAGCGCTTGCTGGGGCAAAACCAGAGTGCCCGGGTCGCCTGAGCCGATGCACAGCACGTCGCGCCATGCGCCGACCGAACCCGCGTTGCCGTGGACGAGCAGCACGACGTCGCCAGAGGCTCGCCGGAATTCCAGCGTGAGGTCGGCGGTGATCGGCGCCGGAACCGGCGCCGTGAGGTCGCCAGCAGGACTATCCATCAGGATCACCAGCGGGAAGCTGGTTTCGTGCTGGAACGCAGGCAAGTCCGCCCCGCCAGTGGCAGCGAGAACGAGGGGCTCGCCTCCAGCGAGCATCACGTCGAAGTACCCGGAGCTTGGGCGGCTGTAGCTGCCGTCCACCAACTCGGAAACCAACGATTCCTCGGCGTGGGTCAAGCTGATGGTGCCGACATCGAGGGCCGGCAGATCGTACGGAAACAGGCAGGCGTCCGACAGCACGCAGGAGCCGACGACCGTGTAGTCGCAGATCCCCGGATCTGGAAACATGTCGGGGTCGAACACCGCATCCCTTCTGCTGAATTCCCCGAAAATCTGCTGAAAGTAGAGGACTTTCGGCTGCCGACCCTGCAAGTATCGGTCGAGCGCACTTCCCGGTTCGACCGGCGCGCTGCCACCCGTGCCGCCTTGCTGCCCCCCGGTCGCTTGGCTGGTGCCGCCCGTCGAGCCGCCGCTTGGGCGCGCGCCGCTCCCGTCCTCCGCGGCTCCACCACTGCTGTCTCCGCCGGTCTCGCCATTCCCGTTTTCGCCGCCTGTGGCGTTGCTCGCGCCCCCCGTGTCATCGGCATTCGTGCCTCCGCTGCCGCTACTTGGGGCGCCGGGGCCACAAGCCCAGGCCAAGGCAGACGCCGCATACACAAGGTCGAGTTTCTTCATGGATCCTCCTCGGCGTCCCAATCGGCCACCTTCGTCATGCGCGAGCGGTAGACGTCGATGCAACGACCGCCTTCCGGTCTCGGAATTCCGCAGCTCTCGTCGATGTCGATGATGTCCATCCTCCACAGCACAGCGTCGTCTGCCGCGGCCGCTGGCACGTTTTCCGTGCCATAGGGCAGCAAGGCTTCGAGGTTCGACCAGGCCGGACAGGCATCCGCATCGTCGGAGGGGTAGCGACCATCGATTGCTCCGGCCATGCCTATGCCCAGTCCCGTAAAGTTGCGCGGCAAAGACGTCTCCAGCCCGAGGGCCACCGGTGAGCAGTGTCCGCGCACGCCTTTCAAGGAGATGCGCTTGGGTGCAACCTGAAAGCTCCAACTCGAGGCCCAGTCCGCTGGACAGGTGGAATCCTCGTCAACACGCTCCAGCAGCTCGACTTCGTACGTGCCGTCGAAGCACGGCGCTGCGGTCCCGGACCCGCAAGCGACGCACGCAGAGCAGACGAAGATGACGTGGAGGCCTTTCAGGCATGGTTCGGCGAGCGTGGCCGCCGCAGGTTCCGGATTGGCCTTCATTGACCTTCTTCCGGCGTCCACTCAGCGATCTTCGTCATGCGCGAGCGGTAATAGTCCGTGCAGTTGCCACCATCGGGAACCGTGACGCCGCACGCGTCGGTGATGCCGTTGACGGCGACCCGCCAGATCATCGCGTCGTCCGCAGCGGCCTCTGCGACATCTGAGTAGCCGGTGTCCGGAATGTAGGCGGCCAGGTGGTTGACGGCTTCGCAAGCCGTGTCGTCACCATCCACGTAGCTGACGATGCCCGCCTCGATGGTTGGCTGGAGAGACACGTTGCCAAGTGCGTGGCCTACCGCGCGAGGGGGGGGGGCACCTTTGATTTCGAGGCTGCACGTGCGACAGCGATCGGGGCGGTTTCCCACCGATACTGGTTCCACGACGAACATCCATCCCGCCGCCCAAGCCTCGGGGCAGTCCGATTGGGGCAGCCGCTCAAGAAACTCGACCTCATAGGTGCCGTCGAAACACGGGGGCTCGATGCGGGCGCAGCCAGGCACCAGCAGCACGGCGCCAACGACGAGGGCCTTACTTGACGACGACACAGGTGGCCGGATCATAGCTAGTCAGGCTCAATTGAGCCACTTCACGGGGAACCACGCCGCCGAACCGCACATCGACCTCAAAGCGGAGGTTTGTCGGCGGGAGCGGCAGGTCCATGGACGGATCATGCCAATTGCAGCGGGCAGAGAGCAGTTGTGGCGTGCCGGCCGACGAGAAGGCGGTCGTTGGATTCGCACCGAATTGTGCAGTCCCGCCCACGGTAGTCAGCGCACACTCGCCCGTCGGCAGCGTGGATGCACCGACGCGAGCAGCCAATGCGGGCGTCGCAGACGTGCTGTTGTCTATTTCGACGACGAATGTGTAAGGGCAAATGTCGTTCGGAGTGGGCGTCGCGGTTGCTTGCTCGATCCACGACTCTGTACACGCCCCGCCGATATCCACACCCCACGTCAAGCTCAGGTCGACGGGGCATGGAGCACACGCCCCTGCGCTGTCCATCCCGTGACCCTGCTGGCAGGGCAGGCAGGTGGCGGTGTTGTACTGGTAGATTCCTGCCGGCGGCGGTCCCACGCGTTCCGCCACGGCAGGTTCGTCCAAACACATGTCGATGAAGCCGTCCACGCTGGTTGGACGTGACATCACATGCTCCGCGAGGTGGGGCGCCATCACCAGGCACTTCTGGCACCAATTCTCGCGCTCGGTTAGAAGGTCAGCGAGCGCCTGCTCGACCGTTGTCTCTCGATATGGATTGCGCCGTGCTCTGTGACTCAGCCAAAAGAACCGGTTGATGTCCTTCCCGCTCAGGGCAACTTGCTCCAGATCGGTGTCGCCATCGGAGCGCGCGCTCGGTCCGATGACGACCGTGCTGATGGTACTTGATGGATTGGTCCCAATGATCTCCCAGGCATCTCCGCTCGAGGGCGCGAGCGTGCCCTTGGGATGCCCGTCGAACGCGTCTTGGAGCAGGGTCACCAGTCGCCCAATCGCCTCCCTACCGTTCCTGGTAGCCCAATATTGGTTGTCGTCCAGCCCAGGTGATGCGACAGAAACCATCCCGCCCTCGGCAGCGAGGTTTCCGCTCCCATCGTTGAGCGGACGACCCAGACCGCCGGCAAAATGATAGTAGTCCGTTCCACCCGCAATCTGTCCGGTGAAGAAGTCTGCGAACGCCTCGTTGACGACGCGCGTATCCTCTCCCGGATCGGGATCCTGCCCGGCTTGGAAGGTCTCGAATGTGAGCACAAGGTCGTCGAGGTCGTCCCAATGATTGCGACGCGCCAGGTGGCAGGCGATAAAGTGTCCGTATTCGTGTGTACCCAGCCCCCGATAGTCTCCGGACCACACTCCATCAGTAAAGACAATATCCGTCTGCCCCAATACCGTTAGGTAGGAAGCCGCTAGTGCGGTCAGAAGTGGCGTCGCAACTGCAGGTCCGAGTGCCGCCACGAAGACAGCGTCCGCGAACAAGTCTCCATACCCGAGGCACGGGGCGTACGCCTTGTCCGGATTGAAGCCGGCAAGATACCAGGCCGGGGTGCCGATGGTTACGAAAGCCTGTCGTGGGGCATCTCCCACAATCTCCTTCATGTAGCGATGAGCGTCCGTCATTTCCGTGAAGTAGTTCAGGTGACGATTCGTGACGTCCATTTGAACGTAGGCGCTGTCCTCTTGGAAGCGACCGAAGTCGGCATCGGAGAAGCTACCATCGCAGATCTGGGCGGGCACGAAGAACGACGTTAGCTTGGCGGCGTGGTTGCCGTACTCGATGCAGATCGACTGAAAATCACTCGAAGACGCCCAGTTGCGCCTCGCGACGTTGAGAGTCACCAAGCCATTCTCATCCAGGTGGCCGCGGAAATGAGAAGGCAACGGGATGAAGCCTGTGAGGAGGTTCTGGGTGATCATGCGCAGATTCACCTCCGCCCCCTCGGGCGCGAGAGGACTTCCCACGTTGGGCCCCCACGCGCGACGCATCAGCGATTCGAAACGCGGGTCGGTATTTTGCACTCCGAGTTCCAGCGTGATAGCCGTAGTGCCGGTCAGCACGCTCTGGAGCGTGCCCATGAAAATGACGAGTTCGTTCACGACGTCGTAGACTGCTTCGACGATCCATTCGAAGACGTTGCTGATGAGCGCGAGCAAGCCACTCGGATAGACACCCGGTCCTGCGCTTCCAAGTGCTGCGTTGAGTACGGCCTCCTTGCTGGGAAGTTCTCGTAGGCCGAGATACTGAAATCCGGATTCGGCCAAGATGTCGAGTTTGAGTGCTCCTTCAGAGGTTCGCACCGTGCTCGGGATTGCGCGCAAGAGAATCGGCGGAATGGCGTCCTTCGCCTCCTGCTCGAACTCGTCACTGTTCTTCGCCTCCAGGAGGCGATTGTAGGTGACGCCGGGCAGCACAACGAAGATCCACTGCCCCACACCGTCCGCCTCGAAGGGAATCGTGCCGCACTCGCGTATCCAACGCTCTGGCCATTCCGTGAAGAACAGGGGCTTGTCCAGGCGGTGCATCAACGACCTGTCGATGAAGTCCAGGTCGGCCTGAGTCTTGATGTAGACGGTGGCATAGTAGAGCGCGGGCCGTCCGTCCTGCGTGCGTTCCGCAACGATAGGCAGCTTGCCCGCCCCATCAGGCGTGGGCCAAGAGAAGCCGTCGATCATCTCGCGCGATTGCGCAGGCGAGAGCGCGTCCGGATGGTATCCGTCACACGACTTGCCCACGGGAAGTGTCGTGGCGGTCACGGCACCAAGAGCTTGGGGATCACCCTCGATCTCGAGGCGAACGCGTACAACCTCTGCGATGTCGCCGGCACCGAACCCCCCCTCACATCCCACCAGGCCGTACTCGCGTCCACGCGCGAGTTCGAGGAGTGACGTGGGATGGCTCACCGTCGCGCCGCCTTGGTACCGGCACGTCACGACGCCTCCGGCGACCTCGAACTCCAATGTGGCGGGGTAGTTCCCGGCGTTGCCGGCCTGCACGGGAATACGGCCCGGAACGGAGAACTTGAATGGCGAGTCGGCAACGACCTCGCCGGCTCCTTCGGTCGAGGCATGAAGGCCTCCCTGAGTGGCAATGCGATCGACGATCTCGTCGGGCGTGCCGGTGACATCGGGCCAAAGGGTTTGACTTGCGCTACCGCTTGCCCCTTTGATGTGCGCGCCCGCCGTCACGGTCACAGCGTGCCCATAGAAGGTGCCGCGGTGGGGGCCGTCTTCGATTGTGAGGCTGGCGCCGGGTACGAGCAGTGTGCCCTCAAACGTTCCGGCGAGTGTGGTGGGCGCCGTACCGATGTAGCCGACCACGAGCTGGGGGAAATCGTCAGAAACAGAGTGAACCGAGCCCTCCAACACGAGCTGGTCAGCGACGAGGACTCGAACGGGTCCAGCATCGTTCGAAACCTCGATGTGTGCAGACTCTCCCACCAGCAAGCGTTCGAACCTGTACTCCCCGGATTTGAAGTATGCGGTTGAGCCGGCCTCGATGGTGACGACGCCATAGTGTCCTGGCCAGACAATCCGGTCAGCACCGCCAGCGATCAGACGATCCCCCTGGTGACTGGGTCCAAAGGTCGCGGCAAGAGTATGTGTGTTTGGAGGTTGAAGCGGCTGCCCCGAGAGCACACGGCCTCGCACGACTGAGCTGGCGGAGATCGACGAAGGGGCAACGCTGAGAACGTCTCCGTCAACCCGACTCGAACCGAGCAGTGTTGCTCCGCCCACTGCAACCAACCCGGGCGCTTCGGCCCCGGAAGCGAGAGTCGCCGCCCCGACTGCGACGCTGAGGACCTTCGGTCCGACGTCCGTCTCCGCCTCAACCGTGGCTCCTTCTTCGAGATGAAGGGCGGCCTCAGCGGCGACCGTGAAGTCCCCCAAGCCGACGCCTTGGGGCAGGTGTATTGCGCCCGCCATCGCTCGGGCCGCGGCAGGAGGGAGCGGGGGGGCCCCGCAGCCGGGCGCGGCTCCTTCCGTGCACTCTCTGCAGTCAAGGACGCCGTTCGTGTCTTCGTCGAGACAGCCGATACCGATCTGGCAGGCGTCTTGATTCAAACGGCAGTCGCCGGGGTTGAAGGTCTCGACTTGGACAGTCGTGTCGGGTTCCACCGTGATCTTCTTGCCGTAGAACATTCCCTTGTGGGCGACCGGACTGACCTGCAGGTGCAAGGCCGCGTTGGGCGCCAAGAGCGTGCCCGCGAAGGGCCGTTCAACCAACGCGTCCGAGGCTCCCAAGTACGTAACGAGCAGATTGGGTTGCGTCGTGGCCTTCTCGATTTTGCCGCGGAAGGTGAACGCGCTACCCGAATTGACAACACCAGAAACGACCACAAAGATCGGCCCCTGACTGTTCTCGGCGAACAGAGTCGCTTCCGGTTCGATGAGCAGGCTCTTGAAGTAGTACTGGCCCCCCGTAACGAGCATGACTTTCGATCGAGACTTGACGTGCAGCTTTCCGTACGAGCCTGGTTCGAGTGCTCGAGTTCGATCCGGTTCCAGGACGATATCGGAGCCAGGGTTTGGCAAAATGATCGAGAATTCTGCCGCCGTACGCAGGGTGACCGGTGTATTCTGGATCTGGGCCCCGTCGATCACGACCTGATTTTGCTTCTGGATGGCCGCCGCCGCCCAAACGTCGCCGTAAACGCGCGCGCGATCACGCAAGAAGATTGGGCCCCCGAGAAGAGGCCTTCTGTCTTCGTGTCGGCTCCGGCCTCGAGCAACGACGTGCCGGTGTTGACTACGGCCCCGTAGCCGGTTGATGAGGCGGCGTTGAGCACCTTCGCCCGATCTGCCAGTGTCAAGCGCGTCGTCGCTAAGAGCCCTATCTCGGAGAGAGCAACACCCTCGGGCAATGACACTTGGACGTTCTGGACCGTGCTCGATGCCTGGCCCCGACTGCGCGTATCGAGCGTTTCATCGGCTCCATCGACGCACCCAATCATGATGAGCGTGGTGACCAACGCAGCGATGCGCAGGAAGAACGGCACAGATGTTCGCTGTGGGGCTCTCGATTGTCGCTGGATCCGAGCCACGGCGAACCTTTCATTAAGCTGTTCTCGCATGCGCCGCTCCTACACCAGCCCTGGAGCCAAGCGTTAGTGAAATCGGAGGAAATACGCTGTGAAATATTTCAGCATGCATCAGCCGGACGAGCCTGGCGATTGCGGATTGCTCCCGGCCGCCTTCTCGCGCCCAGCGGCCAGTGAGACAAGACGATGTGCATCGACGTCTCTTCTTGCGCACAGTTGGTTAACAGGCGGTCGCAGAAAATGACGCTCGGTGCCTGCAGGCTCGCGACGCGCAGATCGCAGAATCGCTGCGCGGGAATTCGCGCTACTCGGGCGTCCAATCCGCAATCTTCGTCATGCGCGAGCGGTAGTAGTCCGTGCAGTTGCCGCCATCGGGTACCGTGACGCCGCACGCGTCGGTGATGCCGTTGACGGCGACCCGCCAGATCATCGCGTCGTCCGCAGCGGCCTCTGCGACATTTGCGTAGACCGTGCCAGGAATATACGCAGCCAAGTGGTTGACGGCTTCGCAGGTTGTGTCGTCACCGTCGATCGGAGCGACTACGCCTGCCACTGTGCCAGGCCCGGAGAAGACGCTCCCACCTGCGTGGGCGACTTCGCGCGGGGGCGCGTCCCCAACGATATCGAGCCCGCAAGTGCGGCACTTGTCAGGACGGCTACCCACGCCAGTCGGTTCCACGGTGAACCTCCACCCCGCTGCCCAAGCCTCCGGGCAGTCAGAGTCTGGCAACCGCTCGAGAAATTCGACCTCATAGGTGCCGTCGAAACACGGAGGCTCGTCGCGGGCGCAGCCAGGAACGAGGATCACCGCCGCGCTCAAGACGAGGGACCTACTTGACGACGACACAGGTAGCCGGATCATAGCTCGTGAGAGTCAGCTGAGCCATCGGTCGGGGAATGGTTCCGAGGAGTCGCTCGAAGCGGAGGTCGCTGATTTGTCCAGGGGTAACGACGCAAGACGATGTGCATCGACGTCTCTTCTTGCGCACTGTTCGTTAACAGGCGGTCGCAGAAAATGACGCTCGGTGCCTGCAGGCTCGCGACGCGCAGATCGCAGAATCGCTGCGCGAGAATTCGCGCTACTCGGGCGTCCAATCCGCGATCTTCGTCATGCGTGAGCGGTAGTAGTCCGTGCAGTTGCCACCATCGGGAACCGTGACGCCGCACGCGTCGGTGATGCCGTTGACAGTAACACGCCAAACCATCGCATCGTCCGCAGCGGCCTCTGCGACATCCTCGTACCCGGTGTCGGGAATATAGGCTGCCAAGTGGTTGACGGCTTCGCACGCCGTTTCGTCACCATCGACCGCGCCGACGATGCCCGCCTCGATGATGGGGCGAGGGAAGACCGTGCCGAACGCGTTTCCTACGGCGCGAGGAGGGGGAGCACCCACGACGTCCAGGCCGCACGTGCGACAGCGTGCGGGCATGGTGTCCACTGATACCGGCTCCACTGTGAACTCCCAGCCCGCGGCCCAAGGTTCCGGGCACTCCGACTCGGGCAGCCGCTCGAGAAATTCAACTTCATATGTGCCGTCAAAACACGGAGGCTCGTCGCGGGCGCAGCCAGGAACGAGGATCACCGCCGCGCTCAAGACGAGGGACCTACTTGACGAGGACACAGGTAGCCGAATCATAGCTCGTGAGACAAAGCTGAGCCATCGGTCGGGGAATGGTCCCGAGGAGTCGCACATCGATCGTGTTCCGATCTATCGCGGCGGGGCTCTTGCGGGTGACGACGTGAGGGGTACGGGGGGACGAACGCGCTCACGGGAGCTCGAGGGCAGCGCGGCTGAGGAGTGCCCAAGTGCCGACGGCCAGCATCGCCATCGCAAAGGCACTCTCGAGCACGCGACGCGTGCGGAGTACGGCCTCAGTCTTCGGGGCCAGGTGCCGCAGCAAGACGGCCGTCAGCACGAACCCGAGCAGCAGGAACCCTGCCTGCGAACACACGGCATCGAAGGTGCTGACGACAAAGGCGCGCTTGGCCTCGCCGACGAGCGTGTAGGGCGGCCCGCCGGAAGCAAAGGAGAACGCATCCAGCAGGAAGAGCCCGGCGCTCGGTCCGAGCACAGCGAGGCCCGAGTAGAGGGTGCACCAGGTGCGCTGCGAACGGGCGACGTCGGCTGAGTTCCTTCCGTTCTGCATCTTGTGGGCGCCCGACCTCGCTCTATTCTTCTCGTAGTGCGCTCTTTTCTGGCTGACTCGAGGCTTTGGTGGGCGGTCACTGCTGCGATCGCCCTGCTTTCGGCCGGATGTCGAACCACGCAGAGTTCGGCTGTGCCGACGCAGACGCCGGTCCCGGCAACGTCAGTCCCGGCAACGTCGGTCCCGGCAACGCACACTTCGCAGGGAAGCCATGGGCTCGAAGGGCTCGATCTGCCGGCCGCGCACGAGCTCTACCAAGGGCGCCTGGGCGTCCTTTACGTGGACGTTCCTGGGAAGGACGCCGAGCGTCTGTGGCGTGAGCTTCGCGGACGCTGGGACAAGTCGGGCTACTACCCCGTCATTCTCGGCGGGGCCGGCTCGACGGTGAGCCCGGTGCTGAAGTGGGTGGAGGAAGAGCCAGCGCAGAGCTTACAACAGGGAACGCACTCGGTGGACAGCCCGGGCGTCATCCTTTCCGAGGCCGCCACCGTCGACGTCGCTGCCTTGCTCGCACCGGGTGGGAACCCGAGCTACCAGGGCTGGAAGCTCGATTCCGGCGCCTGGCCCGCCCAGCCCAAGCCATCGCGCGTCGAGGCCTATCGCGATCCCGTCGAGGGCACTCCCTATCCGCAGGTGCGCATCGCGCTCGTTCCAGTGGATGCCGCCTGGAAGTCGCTCGCGTACCTCACGTGGTTTCTGGGCGCGGGCGAGGCGACGCCCTCGATGGCACAGGCCGTCGCAGTCTGCCGGACCTGGGAAGAAAAGTACTGGGCGACGATCATCGCGGTGAGCCCAGCCAGCATCGAGTGGTCCGTGGCCAAGCCGATGCAAAGCCATGAGTCGGCACTCGCGTTTGCCGAAGAGCATTTCTCCTTTACGCCCGACGCGGGACCCCGCATCAAGGAAGAGCGGGCCGCGTGGCTACTCGGGGCTCGTTATTGGTACTCGTGGTGGGACTGAGAGGATGGCTCGCACGCGCTATCGTTCGGCAGGTAGGATCATCCCGGCGCGGGAGCTCCCGGCGGCCGCCCTGCGCGCTGTCTTGAGAGAGGGGTACACCAAGGCCGACCTCAGGAGTGATGCACTTGCCGGCGTCGTCGTGGGGATCGTGGCGCTTCCGCTGGCCATGGCGCTCGCCGTGGGCGTGGGCGTTGCTCCCCAGCACGGGCTCTACACGGCCATCGTCGCTGGCTTCCTGGTCGCAGCCCTCGGTGGCTCGCGGACGCAGGTGACCGGCCCGACAGCAGCCTTCATCGTCGTCTTGGCCCCCCTGTATGCGAAGTTCGGCCTGGCGGGACTGCTGCTCTCCGGCCTCATGGGCGGAGCGATGCTCGTGGCGATGGGGTTCCTCCGTTTCGGACGGCTGCTTCAGTTCGTGCCACACCCCGTGACCACCGGCTTCACCGCTGGGATCGCCACCGTGATCGCGACCCTGCAGATCAAGGACTTGCTCGGGCTCACCTTGCGGAGCAGCCCGGAGCACTACCTGGAGAAGGTGGCGGCCCTGTTCGAGGCCAGGTCCACCGCCTCCCTCGACGAGCTGGTGATCGGCCTCGGAACGCTCGGCCTCCTGCTTGGCCTGCCGAGGCTCACTCGCCGCGTCCCGGCACCGCTCGTGGCCTTGCCGCTGGCGGCCGTCGTGGCGCACCTAGTGCCGCTGCTGTTCCCAGATTTTCACGTGGCGACCATAGCGAGCCGGTTTCATACGGTGGTGGCTGGGCGGGTTGTCGACGGCATTCCACAGCTCCCGCCTCTTCCGGTGGCGCCGTGGCGCATGGCGGGCGCGGACGGTGGCGCCTTCAGACTCGGCTTCGAGGGCTTTCGTGAGCTGCTCTCCGGAGCATTTGCGATTGCCATGCTGGGCGCCATCGAGTCGCTGCTGTCCGCCGTCGTCGCCGATGGGCTCGCCCGCACGAAGCACGACCCCGACGCCGAGCTCCTTGCACTCGGGATTGGCAATCTGGTCGTGCCGTTCTTTGGCGGCATCCCAGCTACCGGCGCCATCGCGCGCACTGCCACCAACATCCGCGCCGGGGCGCGTTCGCCGATCGCGGCCATGGTGCACGCACTCACCGTCTTGGCTGCCGTTCTGGCACTTGCTCCGCTGCTCGGCTTCTTGCCCATGACGTCCCTGGCCGCACTCTTGCTGCTCGTCGCCTGGAACATGTCCGAGGCGAAGCACTTCGTGCACACGTTGCGAGTGGCCCCCAAGAGCGACGTGGCCGTCCTTTTGACGTGCTTCACGCTGACCGTTGGGATGGACATGGTGATCGGGGTGGCGGTTGGTATCGCTCTCGCCGCCCTCCTTTTCATGCGGCGCATGGCCGAGGTGACGCAGGCGCGCTGGGTCGATGGAGACCATCCCGACGTGCCGGCCACGATTCCGGCTGGGGTCGCCGTGTACGAGATCTCCGGTCCCCTGTTCTTCGGTGCCGCCCAGAAAGCCATGAGCGCTCTCGAGAGCACCGCCGGGCACACCCGGGTAGTCATCCTTTTGATGAGCGGTGTGCAAGCGCTGGATGCGACGGGCCTGGTGGCGCTCGAGAGCGCGCTCGCTGCGTTGCGCGGGCAAAAGCGGCTGACGATCCTGTGCGGAGTTCAGCCTCAACCCGCGGCCCTCTTGCGAAAGAGCATGCTGGGCAGTCGTGAGGGTGTCGTTTTTGCCAGTGAGGCGAGCGAGGCGCTGGCGCTCGCTGCCCGCCACGTTGCGCTCTAGCAGGGTGCTGAAGAAGTCTTTTCGGCACCCTGCGTGCTTCTCCGCGCGGGCACGGTTGTTTTCGTCGGCAGGGTGCTTTCTTCAGCACCCTGCTCGTCGCTTGCTGGGTCGGCATTCGCGTTCATGCTGCGGCATGGGTCGGGCGGGGGGACAGGGCGCAGCGTCGCGGAGCCTCGCCGTGGGTCCGTTCGCGGCGTTGGCCGTGATCGCGGTCGCGACGCGTACCCGAGCGGAAGTTCCGACGTCGCATGCCGACGAGATGGAGGTCCTGGTTCATGGAGACATCGAGGATCGCAGCAGCCCGGCGTACGTGGCCACGCGCCAGGAACTTGCAGAGGAGCCGAGCGGCCGTGTGGAAAATGCCGTGACCGACATGCCGAGCGCGACGCAGTTTCGTCGCAGCGATGCCCGCAGCGCTCATCCGACCAGTCAAGGTCTGACCTTGCGTGGTCTCGGCGGCAACGCCGCGAGCCGGGTGCTCGTGCTCTACGACGGCGTGCCGGTGGCCGACCCATTCGGCGGTTGGATCTCCTGGCCGAGCTACGATGCTCTGCCGATGGCGGCGCTGCGCCTCGAGCGCGGAGGCGGGAGCGGCGAGCACGGCTCGGGCGCGCTGGGCGGAACGCTCGAGCTCGAGACGGCGGAGCCGCGGTCGCTCGGTCTCGAAGGGTCCATCCTGGGCGGCAGCCGCGACTCCATCGCCTGGCGTCTGGCCGCGGGATTGCCGACGGGGCCAGTCACGACCGCCCTCGGCATGCGGCACGAGAGCAGCGCTGGCTTCGTGCCCATTTCCCCCGATCAGCGGGGCCCCGTCGACCAACCGGCGTCGTACTCGCAGTTCGCCGGAGCCCTGAAGAGCCGCTTCTCGCTCTCCAAGACCGGTTTCCTCGAAATCGGTGCCCGAGCGTTTTCGGATTCGCGCAGTCGCGGAGTTCCCTTCACCGAGAGCCACAACGACGGGCTCGACCTGAGCGTGCGCTGGGGGCGGGATCGTGGTCCGGGTGCCCGCTGGACGCTCCTCGGCTACGTGCAGGATCGCGAGCTCCGCTCGAGCTTCGCCAGTGTGGCCGACGATCGGTCCTCGGCTCTGCAGGTGCTCGACCAATACTCGGTGCCGTCGACCGGCTGGGGCGGCCGCTTCGAGCTTGCGCCCGACCTGGGCTCGGCCGTCGCGCTGCGGATGGGCGTCGATGGTCGCGCCGTGCTCGGCCAGACCAACGAGCGCTACCTCTTCGTGGCGGGAGCACCCACGCGCGCGCGCCACGCGGGCGGCCAGAACGACACGCTGGGCGCTTTCGTCGCGCTCGATGGGAAGCTCGCGCGTTCGCTGACGCTCAGCGCCAGCGCACGTGCGGACGTGGCGTGGCTGGAAGGTGGCTTTCGCCAGGAGAGCGAGCTCGGCGGCGCCGTTCTCAGCGACGAGACCTTCGACGAGCGGTTCCTCGTCGAGCCCACCGCGCGCCTGGGGGTCGGGGTCGACGTCGCAGGGGGTCTACGCTTGCGGAGCGCCGCGTACACGGGCTTTCGCCTGCCGACCTTGAACGAGCTCTACCGGCCATTTCGAGTGGGCGCGGACGCGGTGGCTGCCAACGACGCGCTCGCTGCCGAGCGCCTGCTCGGGGCGGAAATCGGCTTCGACGTGGATCGGGTCACGGGCCTTGGCTTTTCTCTGACGGCGTTCGAAAATCATCTGCTGGGCGCCATCGCGAACGTGACCCTCGCGGAGGGTCCTGGTCAGTTTCCCGGCGTGGGCTTCGTCTCGGGTGCGGGCACCTACGCGCGGCGCGAGAACCTGGGCAGCTTGCGCACGCTGGGCATAGAAACCGAGCTCCGGCTCGACGGGCAAGAGCTGCTCGGTGTGCCCGCGCGGGCGGAGCTTTCGTACGTCCATGTGAGCGCGCGCGTGATCGACGAGCGGGCCATGGTGGGGGCGCGCCCAGCCCAAGTCCCCGAAAATACGTGGACGGCGCGCGTCACGGCCGACCCCATCCGGGGGCGCGTGCGCCTGGGCGCCACGGTGCGCTTCGTCGGCGCGCAGTTCGAAGACGATCGGAACGAGGTCATGCTGGCGGACGCCGCCACGCTCGACCTCGCCCTGTCGGCCCGTTTGATCGGCTCTCTCGCCCTGCTTCTCCGGGCAGAGAACGTGACCGATACTCCGGTCGAAGTCGCCCGGGATGCGCTCGGCACGGTCGAGCTCGGCCTGCCCCGAACATTTTGGCTGGGCGTGAGCCTGGGGAACGTGTTTGCCCTCGCTGGGCCGAGCGGGTAAGCCCCGCCCGAAACGGACGACTGACATGACTCGAGAGCGCGTGACCATCATTGGCGCAGGATTGGCGGGTTCGGAGGCTGCCCTGCAGCTGGCGCGGCGGGGCATCCGCGTGCGTCTGCTCGAGCAAAAGCCCAAGAGCCGGACCCCCGCGCAGTCCAGCGACTCTCTCTGCGAGCTCGTGTGCTCGAACTCGTTTCGCGGCGCGGCGCTCAGCAATGCCGTCGGCCTCTTGAAGGAAGAGATGCGCCTGCTCGGCTCGTTCGTCATGGAGGCGGCCGAGGCGACCAAGGTCCCGGCAGGCGGTGCCCTCGCCGTCGATCGGGAGGCGTTCTCGGCGGTGATGACTGCGCGACTTCGCGAGAGCGAGCTCATCGAGCTCGTGACCACGGAAGTGACCTCGCTCCCCACCGAGCGGCCGCTCCTGATCGCGACGGGGCCGCTGACCGGCGACGCACTGGCGCAGGAGATCGCGGCGCTCGTCGGCGGACATTTGGCCTATTACGACGCGATCGCGCCCATCGTCAGCGCAGACAGCATCGATTTCGACAAGGCCTTCTTTGCGTCGCGCTGGGAAAAAGGCGAGACGGAAGAGGAGCAGCATGCGTACCTCAACTGCCCGCTCACCAAGGACGAGTACGCCGCCTTCGTGGCCGCCGTGCGCGCTGCCGAGAAGGTCGAGCCGAGCGAGTTCGAAGAGGTGCGCTACTTCGAAGGCTGTCTACCGATCGAGGTGATGGCCGAGCGCGGTGAGAAGACGCTCGCCTTCGGCCCCATGAAGCCGGTCGGCATCACGGACCCGCGCACCGGGCGCTGGCCCGCCGCCGTCGTCCAGCTGCGCAAGGAAGATCCGGCGGGCACTGCCTACAACATGGTCGGCTTTCAGACGCGCATGAAGTGGGGCGAGCAGGAGCGGGTGTTTCGCACCATCCCGGGCCTGGAAGAGGCTGAATTTCAGCGGTTCGGCGCCATCCACAGAAACACGTTCGTCAACGCGCCCCGCGCGCTCGATCCGAGCTGGCAGCTGCACGGGCACCCAGGCGTGTACTTCGCGGGCCAGATCGTCGGCACCGAGGGCTACGTCGAAGCCGCGGCGGGCGGCTACGTCGCGGCCCACGTGATCGCCGCGCGCCTCGCCGGAGAGGAGCCGCTGCCGTTTCCGGAAGAGACGGCGCACGCGGGACTCCTCCGCCAGACCAGCCGCCACGCAGACGACTACCAGCCGTCCAACATCACCTTCTCTCATCTGCCGCCGTGGGAAGGAAAACGCCTCGGCAAGCGCGACCGCTACCAGGCCATCGCCGAGCGCGCCATCGCAGCGCTCGACGCGTGGGCGGGACGCATCGACGATGGCCGCTCGTTTCGTCGGGCGTCCGCGCCCGCAGCTCCTTCAGAGCAAGTCCCGCACGATGCCATCAGCCAGGAGCCAATGCGCGTCCGGAATGGCGAGCCGGGTGCCGCGGCGCTCGAGTAGGCCGTTTCCCGTCAGTCGCTCGACGGCGCGACTTCTGTCCCGGGTCCAGAATGCGGCGCCCGTCGCGGCTTCGAGCTCGCCCGGCGCGATGCCTTCGCGCATGCGCAAACCGAGCATCACTGCTTCTTTGAGCGACGTCTCACCATCGAGCGCCTCCCGCTCGGTGAGGTGAGCGGCGAACGGATCGAAGGTGTCCTCGCTGCCCGCGCGATAGGCGGCGAGGTAGCGCTCGGGCGACAGCAAGTTCTTGTAGCGCAGGCGCCCGCCCGGCAAGGTGACGGTGCCGACTGCCCCCGTGCCGAGGCCCAGGTAGTCGCGACCGCGCCAATACCCGACGTTGTGGCGCGAGCGCTCTCCTGGGCGCGCGTAGTTGCTCACTTCGTAGTGCTCGAAGCCCGCGTCAGCGAGCGCCGAGGCGACCGCCTCGAACGATTGCGCCACGAGCTCGTCCTCGAGCAGCGGCAGGTGACCCGTGCGGTGCAGCGCGCCGAAGCGCGTATTCTCCTCGATCGTGAGCGCATAGGCGCTCAGGTGGTCGACGCCGGTCTCGACCACTTGCCGAACGTCGCGCACGGCATCCTGGGGAGCCTGCCGGTAGACGCCGAAGATCAAGTCGCCTGAAACCCGAGGAACTCCGGCGCGGCGTGCCGTTCGGAGGGCCGCGAGACCGCCTTCGGGGTCGTGCAGTCTGCCCAGAAAAGACAGCCGCTCTTGCTCGACCGCCTGCACCCCGATGCTCACCCGGTTGACGCCCGCCGCCAGGAGTCGCTCGAAGTGTCGCTCGTCGACGCTCGTGGGGTTGCATTCGACCGTCACCTCGAGATCGCTCGTCAGCGAGAACACCGATCGGAGGCCAGCCAGCACGCGGCCGAGCTCGCTCGGCTCCCACAGCGAGGGCGTGCCGCCGCCAAAGAAGACCGTATCGACTTGCGGAAGCGGGTGGGGGAGGCGCCTCGTCCGCCGCCCGAGCTCCTCCAGAACCGCATCGGCGTAGGTCGCGTGCGGGAGGCGCGCACGAGCTTGCGCAGCGTTCGGCGTCACGCCGGGGGTCGTTTCTGGCACGGCGATGCTCAAAAAGTCGCAATAGGGGCACTTTTTCAGGCACCATGGGAAGTGGACGTACACCCCGAAGGACTGCTGCGGGGGCTCTGTTTCCTGGGCTTCCATAAAGCGACTTGGTTTCGCCAGCGGGCGACTTAAATTGACAGGAACGTGACCGCAGTCGACGAGCTCCTGCAGAAGGTGCATGCCTACCACGAGGGGGCGGACCTGGAACTCATCCGCCGGGCTTACAACTACGGCGAATGGGCCCATCGCGAGCAAATTCGCAAGAGCGGGGAGCCCTATTTCACTCACCCTGCTCGCGTGGCGGAGGCCATCGCCGACTTGCGCCTCGACACGGCCAGCGTGTGCGCGGGCCTCTTGCACGACGTCGTCGAGGACACGGTCGCCACCATCGCCGACATCGAAGGTGACTTCGGCAAAGAGATTGCCGAGCTCGTCGATGGCGTCACCAAGCTGTCGAAGATCAACTTCACCTCCAAGGAGGATCGCCAGGCTGAGAGCTTCCGCAAGATGGTGATCGCGATGGCCAAGGACATTCGCGTGCTCTTGGTCAAGCTCTGCGATCGGCTCGACAACATGCGCACGCTCGAGCACATGAAGCCCGAGGCGCAGGAGCGCATCGCCCGCGAGACCGAGGAAATCTACGCTCCGCTGGCCAATCGCTTGGGCCTGAATGCGATGAAGAGCGAGCTCGAGGACCAGGCGCTGCGCTACCTCGAGCCGGAGCGCTACCGCGAGATTCAGGGCAAGCTGCAGAAGAGCGTGAAGGAGCGCGAGCGCTACATCGAGAGCACGAGCCGCACCATCACCTCACGCTTGGCCGAGCAGGGCTTCAACGTGCGCGTGGACGGTCGCGCCAAGCACCTCTACTCGATTCACCGCAAAATGCGGGACAACGACTGTGAGTTCGAGCAAGTCTTCGACCTCATCGCCTTCCGCATCATCGTCGAATCGGAGGCCGACTGTTACGCCTGCCTCGGCGCCATTCATTCGCGCTGGACGCCGATCCCGGGGCGCTTCAAGGACTACATCGCGCTGCCCAAGCCGAACATGTACCAGTCGCTGCATACGGCGGTGATCGGCCCGGGCCGGCAGCGCATCGAGGTGCAGATCCGCACCCAGCAGATGCATCGCGTCGCCGAGAAGGGCGTCGCGGCGCACTGGAAATACAAGGAGCGCGGCGGCGGCGGTGTCGACCCCGAGGATGCCAAGAAGTTCGGCTGGCTGCGTGAGCTGGCCGACTACCAGCGCAACCTGAAGGACCCGGCCGAGTTCCTGGAGAGCGTCAAGATCGACCTCTTCCCCGACGAGGTCTACGTCTTCACGCCCAAGGGCGACGTGCTCGTGTTCCCGCGCGGAGCAACGCCGATCGACTTCGCGTACGCCATTCACAGCGAGGTCGGGCACAACTGTTCTGGAGCACGCTGCAATGGCGCGCTGGTGCCGATTCGCCACAAGCTGAAGAACGGCGACGTGGTGGAGATTCTCACGAGTCCGGCTCAGCGCCCCAGCAAGGATTGGCTGGACAGCTGCGCCACCACCCGCGCCAAAAATCGCATCCGCGCGTTCTTGCGCAGCGAAAAGCGGGTGAAGAGCATCAACCTCGGCCGCGAGCTCTTGGAAGGCGAGATGCGCACCGCGGGCCTGAGTATGCAAAAGCTCTTGAAGAACGAGCATGCCGTGCAGCGCCTGGTCGAGGCGCACAAGGCGGGCACGTTCGACGAGCTCTTGCTTTCGATCGGCTATGGCCGAGTCGGTGCCGACGAAGTGGTCGCCGGCCTCAAGGAGGCCAAGACGCCCGACGAGCCGGCGAGTGAGCTGCGCGCGGGCACGCTCGAAGCACTCGTCAATCGAGTGCGCGGCGATTTCAGCGGCGGCATTCGCGTGTCCGGTCTGGACGACGTGCTCGTGCGCTACGCCAAGTGCTGTAATCCGCTGCCCGGAGACACCATCATCGGCTTCATCACTCGTGGTCGCGGTGTGACCGTACACCGACGCGAATGCCAGAAGGCCTACAATACCGAGCCGGAGCGTCGCATCGACGTCAGCTGGGATACGCGGGCCAAGGTGGCGCGCCCCGTGTCGATCTCGGTCATCACCAACAATCGGCCGGGCATTTTGGCCAACATCAGCCAGACGCTCTCGAGCCAGAAGGTCAACATCAGCGAGGCCAACTGCCGATCGGACGACGACGGCCGCGCGCACAACACGTTCACCTTCCAGTGCAGCGACTTGAATCACCTGAAGAGCGTGATGCGAGCCGTCGGCAAGCTGAGTGGCGTGGTCAGTGTGAGCCGCGTTTAGCGGGGTGCCGAAGAGCCTTCTTCAGCGCCGTGCCGGCGCTGCGAGGCGAACTCTCACTCGCCCGCGGGAACGGTCAGCACGGTGCTCGTCGCCGCCGGCTCTCCGAACCGAGGGGTCCCGTCCACGTTCCACTCGACGCGCTGGATGCGGGTCGTGCGATCGGTCCAGCAGCTGCCACTTTCGTTCTCGGTCGCGTGGTAGACCAGCCAAGTTTCGCTGCCGTCGGGCGAGGCAAAGAAACCGTTGTGGCCCGGGCCATAGGCCCCGTTGGCTGCCGAAAGCACTGGGGTCGCTGTTTTCTGCCAGTCGCCGGCGTCGAGGGGATCTGTGCCCACGAGCTCGAGCAGGCCGAGCTTGTAGCCCGGGTCGGCACACTGACTCGCCGAATAGGTCACGAACGTGCGACCTTGATGGTAGAGCGCGACCGGTCCCTCGTTGACCGAGTCACTGCCCTCTTGTTCCCACGCGTAGGTGGGGGCCGTCAGCAAAGTGCGGCTGCCACTCACCGTCCACGGATTGTCGAGCGCGATGGCGTAGACGTTCTGCGTCGGCCCGTCCCAAGCCGAGAACATCAGGTAAAGCGCACCGCTCGCTTCGAGCAGGGCCGTCGATGGCCCAGTAGTCGAGTAGCTGCCCCTTGTACGTGTAGGGGCCCATCGGGTCGGCGCTCGCGCTCTCGAGCACGTGCAGGCGCTGGGTGCCGAGATCGGAGCCATCGCCAGCGGTGTAGTAGTGATACCAGCGAGGCCCGGAGCCACCGTCGAGCAGGTAGAATTCAGGCGCCCACATGTTGCAGCAGCGACTCGGTGTCGCATCCTGCCAGATGACCTCGGCCTCCGCGGCCTTGAGCTCTGCGATGGTGGAGCCGCGCTGCATCGTCAGCGTGTCGCCCCACGTGGTGGCGGCGAGGTAGTACTCGCCCTCGTAGTACAACATCCACGGGTCGGAGCCGTGCGAGACGTTGAGCGGATTCTGAAAGGTGGCGGGGGGCTCGGTCGTTCCTCCCGTTCCCGCAGGGCCACCGCCGCTGCTGCCAGCGGAACCACCGCTCGCGCCACCGCTCGCGCCGCCGCTGGCCGCGCCACCGCTGGCCGCGCCACCGCTCGCGGACCCCGTCGCGCCGCCGCTGGCCGTCGCGCCGCCGCTGGCCGTCGCGCCGCCGGAGCCAGTGGGAGCGCCGCCCGTGCTTGGAGACGTCGCGCCGCCGCTGGCGGGGCCGGTCGCACCGCCGCTTCCATCCGGACTCGGCGCCATGGTGGGGCTGCACCCGAGGGCCGCCGCAGCGCAGAAGACCGCGAGCCTAGCGCACCTTGCGGCACGACGAATGCGAGAGCGCCGGTTACGGGGCATGCGGCACCGGCCAACCCTCGGCGTCGAAATAGAGCTCGGCGATGCGCAGCTCGGCCGCGCCGTTCGCCTGCCGGTAGCCATGATAGAGGTGGTAGATGCGCTCGCCGTCGAGCAGGATGTCGCTGTGCCCGGCCGCGGCCCACGTCACGCCGTCTCCTTCGACGATCAGTGTTCCGCCGCCGTCGGTCATCGCGACGCCCTCTCGGTCCAAATAGGGTCCAGTGATGCTCTCGGCTCGGCCCACCGCGACGCGATAGCTGAGGTCGTCCACGCTGCGCCCCTCACCGGGGCAGCAGAGTCCCCAGCTGACCAAGAGGTAGTGGTAGCCGCAGCGTCGGAAGAGCACGGGCGCTTCGATTTCATTGGCCCAGGCGATGTTCGTGAGCTGCTCGGAAGCGGGGCTACCGTCCGCGTCGAGCTCCATCAGCATGATGCCGTCCCAGAAGCTGCCCAGCGCCAGCCAGGGCGTGCCGTCTTCGTCCAGACCTACGTCCGCGTCGATGGCGTTGTACGCCTCGTTGCCTTCGGTGCAGACGACGGGGCCGTGATCGCTGAAGGGCTCACTCGCGATGTCTGGCGTACTCAGGTGACTGATGCAGGAGATGTTGTCGCCAAACTTGGCGGAGAACGTCGAGTAGAGGTGAACCTGCCCACCGAACGCCGACACGTCGGGGGCCCACGGGAAGTTGAAGGTTTCGCCGGCTACGCCGGCGAGCCACGGGTCCACCCAGCTTGGGTAGCTGCCGCCATACACGCTTCCTGCCGATGACCAGGCAGCGAGATCGGTCGAGGTGGCCATCGGGATGTAGTCGCCCGTCCAGAAGCGGTAGTAGGTTCCGCCGACGCGGATCATCGTCGGGTCGTGGGCGAACGTCTGGCCGCTGAGCTCGACGTGCGCCGGCGTCTCGCCGGCATGGACGCCCGCCGCGCAGCTGGGGTCGCTGGGCGCGCCGCCACTGCCGCCTGCAGCCTGCCCGCCGCTCGACTGCCCACCGCTCGACTGCCCGCCGCTGCCGAGCGCACTTCCTCCGGAGCCGGGAGTGCCGCCGGCCCCGCCGCTGTGGATCGTCCCGCCTGAAGCTGCCCCTCCCGTCGCAGCTGCTCCTCCCGTCGCAGCTGCTCCTCCCGTCGCTGTCGTCGGGGCGCCGCCGCTCGACTGTCCGCCGCTGCTCGCAGGCGCTCCGCCCGAGCCCCCTGGGTTCGCGCCTCCCGCTGGACTGCAGGCCCAGAGCGTGAGGCCAGCCAGCAGAGGCAAGCGGCTCGATCTCATCCCGGCCCTATGCACGACTCGGGCGCCTGGATCTCGAAACTTGCGATCGGCCGCATGGCCGCTGGGACGTCAGTGCAAGAAGAGCGCGGGATCTTCCTCAGGGGAAATACTTCACCTGCCCTGGGGGTTTCGTGATAATGGCGAGGCCACCGAATGGACCGTATTAATTCCGTCATTGCTGAAATCGAAGCAGCACGCACTGCGGCCGTGGCCCGGTTTGCCTCCGAGGTGAACATGCCCGTTCGCGACTTCTTGCGTCACTTCCGCGTGGTCACGGAGGGTCCGAGCGACGGCGGCACCCACGTGTCCTTCCGGGTCGAACCCCGCGAGTGAGAGCGTCGCCCGAGTGCCAGCCCCCGTGGGGCCGGACGCGCTCGGCATGCCCGGGGGGCCGAGCCGAGCCCCGCCGGTAGCAGACGGCAGCTCGGTCCCCAACGCCCCCGTGGCCCGCGCCCTTCAGCTGTCCACGGTGATGCCCAAGCGGCGGCGCATCTGGAAGTAACGCGAGCTCGAGGCGAACAGCGTGAGCTCTTTGAGACGGTCGGCATTCGACACGCCCGCTGCGCCTTCTTCCGACGCTTGGATGACCTCGACCACCGTCTGCAGATCGTGCGCGAGGATGAAGCCGGCGCGATCTGCAGTGAGATCGACGGCGGCGACCCAACGCTTGAGGTCGAGCGAGGTGCCGGTCTGCAAAAGCTTCGAGACGACCGACGCCAAATGATCGCGCGCGTCGGTGGGTAGGTACTGCTTGAGCGCTGCCAAGTCCTCGGCCACTGCGCCTTCGAGATCACCGGCCACCGGGAACTGCGGGGACGTGAGCTTGATGGCGGCGAAGAGCCACGCCTTCATCGCGGTGCCTGTCTGCACGAAATGCCGCAAATACAGGCCGGGACGCAGCGACGCGAGCTGCCTGCCGGCGACGAACGCGGCCACCTGGGGCGGCACCTCGGAGCTCAATGCCACGCGACCGAGCGAAAGACTCGGGGCTTCGGCGTAGAGGAACGAGAGGCCACCTGGATCGGCGGGATTGGCGAAGACATAGGGCAAGGAGACTCCCAGCACACCTGCCGCGTAGTAGAGCGTCTGCGCCAGCGGCGCCGGATGCTGCGTCGGGTCGATCATGAGCTCTTGAGTCATGCCGAGGTCCGCGTAGCTCTTGGCGCGGGCGCGCACGACCGCGGGCTCGATCAAAGCGAAGATCGAGGTCAGGAGCGGGTCGAGCGTGGGGTGGATCACCAGCTGGTACCAATCCTCCTCGCTGAAGGCAGCTTGGGCCGGGGCCGCCGTTTCGGCGCGCATGCGCTGGTAGAAGCGCTGCTCGTCGGGTTCGGCCAAGCGCAAGACGCTGAGCACCTGGCAGAGCGCCCAGCTGGCGTCGGCGTCGCGCGCCACGGTGTAGATCTTGCGCAGCGCCTTGTACGCCTCTTGGCGATACGGGTTCTGCGAAAGGAGCGCTTCTTGTAGCTGGATGCCCTTGTCTTTGAAGTGGGCAACATCCGAAGAATAGAGCTGCGCCAGGCGCTCGAGGCGCGTCTTGTTGCCTGGGTCGAGGTCGTTGGCGGCCTCGAGCGCTTGCGCGGCGCGCATCGGCTCGACCAGGTGCTTCTGGTAGAGGTCCGCCAGCTGGTCGAGTGCGGCGAGCTTTCCTTGGGTGTCGCCGGAGCGCTCAGCGGCCTTGAGAGCCTGATTGAGCGCGCCCTCGACCGCGCCATGATTGCCGGCCTGCTTCTGGAGCTCCATCAGCTCGGACAAGGCCTTCTTGTTGCTCGGGTCGAGGGTGAGCACCTCTTCCAGGAACTGGGTCGCCCGCGCCACGTCACCGCTATGCCGGCCCGAGACGAGCGCCGCAGTGAGCAGGTACTTCACCTTTTGCGACGGCTCGTCCACGAACTCGGCCAGCTTGACGACGACGTCGACCAGCTTGTTCCAGTCCTTGTCCTCGCTGTAGAGCTGCATGAGCTTCGAGAGCAGGCGACGATCGTCGGGCCGTTCCTCGAGTGCGGTCACGTAGCTCTTGGCTGCTTGGGTGCGATCCTTGAGCTTGGTGGCGAAGAGGTCGCCGATCTCGAGCAGGAGGTTGAAGCGCTCCTCGCCGAGGGCAAGATCCAAAAGGCGCGTCTTCAGGCGCACGGCCTCGGCGGCGTTGTCGATCTGCTCATAGCAAAGAGCGAGCGCACGCAGTGGCTCGGGCAAGCCCGGGTCGAGTTCGATCGCCTCCTCGAGGCGTTGGATGGCCGCCCTGGGGTTGCCGCCTTTGCGCATGGCCTCGCCGAGTCGATAGAGCGCGAGGGCTCGATCCATCTCGCCGAGCTCGGCGTCGAAGCGCCGCAAGAACGAGCTCAAGAGCTCGACTGCACGCTTGGGCGTGTCGTGCTCGAACACGACCTGAGTCACGCGCTCCATGGCGTTCTTGTCGTCTTGCGCCAGTCGGAGCAGCGTCTCGACCGCTGCCACGGCATCCTCGGTGGAGCCCGACTTGGTCAGCGCGTCCACGTAGCGGATGAGGGTGGGTACCGCGATTTCTTTGCCGAGTCCCTCGACGCGATCGACGACGCGTCCGTAGTGAGCGACGGCCTCGACGTAGCGACCTTGCTCGAAGCAGACATCGCCCAGGACCAAGAGCGCATCTTGATTGCCCGGATCGAGGCGCAAGGCACGGTTGGCGCTCTTTTCGGCGCGGTCGTTGTCCTTGAGGCCCTTGCGCTGCAGACGCGCCATTTCGCCAGCCAGGCGGGCTTGCGCCAAGTCGCCGTCGGTGACTTCGATCTCGCGCTCCAAGAGGTCTACCGCGGCGTTGATGTCGCCACGCTTCACATAGGCTGCACGCAGCGCGGCGCTGAGGGTGCGATCGCTGGGGTTGGCATCGAGCGCATTCTTGTAGTGCTCGATGGCCGCGTCGCGATCACCTCGTGCTTCGAGCAGCTGGGCCGCGCGCCGATACTGCTCGGCGCGAGCATCGGGCGTCTCGGCCTTCTCGGCCAGCGCCAAGATGGCCTCGAGTGCGCGACTGGCGTCACCCGTCGACTCGCGCAGGCGGGCGAGGGCTTCGAGCGCACCCGCGTGCTGGGGCTCGAGCTCGAGCACCAGCTCGTAGGACTGCATGGCACGCTCGGGAGAGCCGACGTGCTCGGTGAGCACGCGTCCCCAAGCCATGGCCAAGGAAACTCGCTCGCTCGGCTCTTCCACGAACTCGAGCTGGCGCTGATAGAGGGCGCTGACTTCCTCCCAGCGATCCATGACGCGCAAGTGCCGAACCAGCGCCGCCATCGCCTGCACGCGACCGGGATCCGCTTCGATCGCCCGGCGGAGCGCCGAGGCCGCCGCGGGGTGGTCGAGGAACTCCTCCTCGTGCACGGACGCAATGCGTTCGAGTAGCGTGATCTTCTGGCGCGGTGTCGCTGCCAGCGCGACCTGCCGTTCCAGGACTTCGACCAGCTCCTTGTACTTGCCGGCCTTGGTGAAGACGCGCTCGAGACCGCGCAAGGCGTCGAGGTTCTCCTTCTCGATGCCGAGGACACGCTGGTAGCACTCCACGGCCTTGCCGGGGTTGTCCAAGCGATCTTCGTAGAGCTCGCCGGAGCGGCAGAGTGTGCGCACGGCATCGGGGCCCGTCTGTGCGGCCACCTGACGCTCGAGCAGCTTCACCAAGGCATCGAAGTCGCCCTGCTTTTCGAGCAAGCGGGCGAGCCCAGCGCCGGCATGGGCGTGAGCCGGATCTTCGGCCAAGATCTGCTCGTAGATCGGGCGTGCTCCGGCCAAGTCGGCGAGGTTCATCTCGAGCACTTCGGCGGACTGGGCGCGCAGGTCGCGACCTTGTCCAGGTGTCGGCGCGGCGTCGGCGCGGTGGGTCAGAATGCGGCCGAGCTCGTGCCACTGCTGAGCCTTGCGATAGATGTCGGTGAGGCCGACGAGTGCGCGTTCGTTGGCCGGCTCGATGGCGAGCACGCCTTGTAGGCAAGGCAGCGCCAAATCCGGCCGCGTGAGCTTGGTGCGGTACCAGGTGCCGGCCAGATAGAGCAGGCGCGCCCTCGTTTCGGCGGGAACGGCCGGATTGTGGGCGACCTCGTGCACCGCGGAGAGTGCCTCCGCCCACAGCGACTCGGTGCCGCCCGCGGCGCGCTCGACGCCTTCTGCGTAATCGTCACGCGGGTCGTCGCAGAGCGCCTGTGAGTAGGCGACCACGGCCTGCTCCTGGTCGCCGAGCTCCTTCAAGTAGATGCGGCCAATCTCGCCCATGGCGCGCGCGCGCTCCTCCGGGCTCGGCGCACTTTCGGCGCGCGCGAGCAGCATCTCGATGAGCTCCTCGTGCTTGCCTTGACGCCGCCTGACTTCCTCGAGCCCGGCGATGGCGACCTGGTCCCTCGGTTGCAGGGCGAGGAGCTCGAGGTAGGCTGCTTCCGCCCGTTCCAGAGCCTGCGGCTCCTGCTCGAACAGACGCGCTGCGCGCCTGAGCAAGCCCGCTTTGACGTTCATCTCGGCAGGCTCGTCGATGAGCGACGCTACCAGGCGGAAGGCCTGACCGATGCGCTCCGGCTTGGCGCCGTTACCGACCGCCGACTCGAGGGCCATCGACAGCTCCAGGTTGCCGGGATCGGCCAGGAGCTGTTGCTCCATGGCATCGACCTGCTCCTTGCTGAGCGTGTCGGCTTTGGGCTTGCCGAGCGAGTCGATGGCGTCCAGAAGCTCGGCAGCCGATCCGCGACGCGCCGGATCCTTGGCAAGCAGACGCTGCACCAGCTGGTCGATCTCCGGCGTGACCCAGCCGCGAGGAGCGACGCTGCCGACTGAGGGCGGCGTCTTCGACAAATGGCCGAACGCCATGTCGAGGATCTCCCCCTCGAAGGGCGGCTTACCGCTGAGCAGCTCGAACATCACGGCGCCGAGCGAGTACAGATCGCTGGGCTTTTCTGCGTCGGCACCGCGAATCTGCTCGGGCGAGACGGTGCGCGGGTTCGCGCCGGTGGAAGCCAAGCCGGTGCGCCGCTTGCTTTGGCGGACGCGCAAACGCCCGCTGCCCGCGTCGAGGACTGCAAGGCCTTGTTCGCCGGTGGGGGTGCGGAAGGTGATGACGTTGTCCAAAGACAGCGCGCCGTGCACGATCTGACTGTCATGCAGGGCCACGACGGCCTCCACCAGCGCGCGCAGGAGCGGCCGCGCTTCGTTGATGTGCATGGCGCCGGTCCGTGCCACGCGGGCGCCGAGGGTCTGACCTTCGACGTAGCGATGTGCCACCAGGAACCGATCGCCGGTTTGACCGGCCTCGAGGAGCTCGGGCAATGCCGGATGGTCCACGCGGTTGGCGAGACGCGTTTGGGTGAGAAAACGGTGGAGGCCTGCACGATCACGCGTGGCCTCCGGGTGAAGCACCTTCAGTCGCACGTCCAGGCCGCCTCGCTTGGCGAGGTAGCTCGTGCCCAGGCGGCCATCGCCGAGCTTGCGGGCGATGCGGTAGGGACCGAGCTCGTCGCCGACGCCGAGATCGTCGTCGGTCTGCTCGCCGGTCGCGATCTGAGCAACGACGGGGCTGAGATCCTTTTCCGTGTTGCGCAAGGCATCGCACAGCGCCTCGACGGCGTCGTGCCGTTCACAATAGCCGAGCAGCGCGCCGGCGAATGACGCGACGTTCGTCTGACCTCCGACTACATCGGGATCGAAGCCGAGCACGTCGCGGCTCAGGCTGAAGAGCTCGTCCTTGTCGAACAGTCGCTCGAGTTCGGCACGCAGGTTGTCCAGTTGCTTCATGATTCGTCTGGGGGGAGTCGGGGAAGGGGCGCCTCTGGGGAAGGCCGCCGCACGGCGGGCCCGTTGGCGGCCCGTGCGCCCGGTCGGAAACGAGGCCCGGACCATACCTCGGCGTCCACTCAAAACGAAATCTGACTCTGCGACATTCTTGGCCGACCGGAGGTCCCATCGGTACTGTGCGAGTCGGTATGGCCAGGGCTCGCCAGGATCTCCTTTCCTCGAGCAGGACGCGCAGCACTTCGGTGAGCGCGCGTCGCTTTCGCGCGGGACTTCAGCGCATTCTGCCGCTCATCGTGCTCGGTGTGGGAGCCATCGGCACACCGTGGCTCCTCATTTCCATCGGCGGCACGACGCGCCTCGCACAGCTCGAGGCCGAGCGTGAAGAAGTAGAGCTGGAGATTTCTCGTCTGACCAAACGCATCCACGAGCTGCGTGCCCGCACTGAAGCCGTGCGCTCGGACCCACTCGAGGTCGAACGTGTGGCTCGCGACAAGCTGGGCCTCGTTCGCCGCACCGAGGTCGTGTTCCAGTTCGAGCCCGCGCCCTGATTCGAAAGCGAGCCCCGCTTGGTTCGTCAGCGGTGCTCGCGCCTGCGTCCGAGTCGAAGGGCCAGAAGCACGGCGAGCAGAGCTGCCGATGGAACGGGTGCGCGCCCCCCGGGGAGCGAACAGCCGCAGCCGGCAGCAGTGGTCGGATCCGCCGGACCTGGCCCTTGGCCTCCGGACGGTGCGCCGCCGGAGGACTCGGGCGACGCGCCTCCCGAATCGCCTCCGGGAGCTCCGCCGCCCGTGGAGACTCCGCCCGACGACGTGCCCCCGGACACCGTTCCTCCGGAGGCTTCCGTCGCGCCTCCCGAGCCTTCGGTAGCGCCGCCGGAGCCCGGCATCCCTCCTACAGCGCTGATGCCGCCGGTTCCGGGTGCTCCGCCATAGCCGGGGCAATCGAGCACGCCGACCGACACCGACCACGAGACTTCGTCCGAAAGCAATCCCGCCGGGTCGGAACGAACGAAGTCCGTTTGATCGAGCACCGAAAGTGCGAGCGTATGCGTTCCCGGCGGCACGTCTTCGGGTGAGAGGTCGAGCGCTGGTCCTTCCGCCGTGAGGGATGCGCCATCGAGCGACCATTCGTAGCGATAGGGGGAGGGGGAGAGGCTCGGCGTTTGCACGCGGAACGACACCGGTTCGCAGTCCGCCATGACGACAGACGGGCCCGGCGTGCTCTCTTCGATCATGCGCACGTTCTCGAGTGACCAGAACGAGCGCACCGCTTGTTCGATGCATACCCGGCAAAATGGCTGCCACGACGAGCGCATCTTGCAGTCGAACTCCGGTCTGTAGATGCCGCTCGATTGGTAGCGTGCGCCTTCGAAGAGACCCACGAATCCCAGATGAGTGGACGTGGTCGGTATCGGGGTACTCTCGTCGATCCACGCGTTCCATTTGATCTCGCTGCGCGCCACACGCATCGTGGCGTTGGCCTCGGGACAGTCCGCGAGCGGATCACACGGCGGTTGCCCGCCATCGTCGCTGTACTCATCGGCGAGCTGAGCCAAGCTGTGGCCGAGCTCGTGCGTGAAGACATCGACGCCGGCGCCGATCGAGCTGACGGTCACGACGCCACCGGAGCCGCCGTATTTGGTGTCGTTCACGATCACGAGCGCCAGGTTGAACTCCGGCGTGTCTGCGGCGGCGATGGAGAGCACGCGGCCATCGTCGACACAGATGAGTCGCTCGATGCCGGCGCAGTTGAAATAGGCGCCGAGCTCGGTGTCACGGACGGCGCCGTGGTCACCACCGTCTGCGCCGCTATCGTTGGACACCACATGAACCAGCTTGACGTTGAAGAGGCCGGCGTACTCTGCAAACGGGCTGGTTGCGAACAAGTTGGAGACCATGGAAGCCGCGTCGGTGGTGAGCTGCTCCTGGTCGGTGGCTCGGTATCCATCACCGAGCACGGTGAGGTTGAACCGGCGATCCGGCGGCCCGGCTTCTCGCAGGACTTCCACGTCGAAAGCGTTGGCTGCCGAGCCGAGCGCGCAGACGAACGCCAGGCTGCGCATGGCGGCCGTCCTCGGCTTGCTCCAGCCCCTCATGGCGACACCTGCTGGTAGGCCACTTCGCCGAGCGTCTCGCCGCGGGAGTTCTGCAGGCGGATTCGCTCTGCGGTCGGCAGCAGCGGAAGGCGCAGCGGGATCGCCACGACCGGCTTCTCGAGGGAGGTGCCGGCGAGCTGTCCGTCGCTCGAGAACTCGGCGCGTATTCGCGAGGGGTCGGCGATCGCGACTTCGTCGAGGACGCGTCCGTGCTGATTCAGTGTTTGCACGCGCCAGACGAGGCCTGGCGGTGAGCTCCGGCGCCGAGGCAGGGCTTGCGCCACCCGGCGCGCCAGGAGCGTACGCACTTGCCCGGTCGCAGGCTCGATCTCGATGATCTGAAGCAAGTGGGCCGCTGCCGGGGCAGGGGTGGCTCCAGGATCGGGCTTCTTCGGAGGCGCGAGCGAGCCCCCGGAGGACCGCGCGTCCGGCTTGGTTAGGTCGAGCTTGCCCGAGCAGCCGACGAACGGAAGTGCGAGGACCAGCCCGAGCATCCAGTGCGCGACCTGCCTCCGCGCCGAGCGTTCGAGCGTCTGGAGCTTCACTTTCCCACGGTACCTGGGATCTGGTGCTCCGGCACCCGTTCTCTGGTGTCCACTCGCGCGCGCTCGCTAGCAGGGTGCGGCTTGAGGCACCCTGCTAGGCGTCCGCGTCGGTGTCTGCGTCCGTGGGGCGCGGCCGACGCGGAGAGCCATCGCGGCGACTCCCGCCCAAGAGGAGTGCGTCCTCGGTGGGGAGCTGACGTGGAAGCGCCACGCGCACCTGGCGGCGAAACCCGCGTGGATCTCCCAGCTGTCCGTGGGCGATGGCGAAGGCGAGAGTCTCGGCCGACACCGTGACGCGCTGATTGGGCGTCGGTGGGTCGGTTGGGTCGAAGGTGACCAGAGAGAGCTCACGGCCCATGGGGGGATAGTATTCGCCCGTCAGCACCCGGCGGTCGGGCTCCACGATCCGGGCGCCCATCGCGATCAGATCCAGCAGCACGCCGTCGCGTGCCAGGACCTCCAGTGCCTGACGTGAGGGAGGCGCAAATAGGAACTCGACATTGCCAGGCGGACGCTTGCCCTTCAGGAGCGACCCCACCGTGTACAGGTCGCGCAGCGTCGTGCCCGAATCGCCGCCGAGGATGACCTGGCTCACGGGCTTGCCCTCGAGCAAGCGCACCGGCAGAACTTCGCCGCTGGCGTCGAGCAGCAGCGGGTCGACCGTGGTGAGGTCGAGCGTGAGGACCGCTTCGTAGCCGGCGCTCTCCGACGCTACCGAACGAAAGGCCTTCGACCTGCGCTGATCGCGCAAGAAGGTCTCAGTCTTGTCGTCGGCAGGAAAGAGCACGCCGCTGGCGCCTAGACGGGGGGCGAACGAAGCCAAGGCAGCCCGATCCGGCACGGAGAGTTGCTTCGTGCTCGGGCCACCGAACTCGAGCACCACGGGGGCACCCGTTCGCCTGGCGACATCTTGGATGACCGCGCGCGCGTCGCTTTTCAGGAGCCAAAGACCAGCGTCGCGCACGTTGACGAAAGGTCGAAGGCGCCCGGTGAGCGCTACCAGGACACTCACGGGTTCGGCTACGTCGATCGTCCCGGAGTTCAGCACGCTTGCGAGCGAGTCGTCCTGTGCGACGAGCGTGAGCATGCCCATGGCACCCAGCACGGCGAGCCTCGGATCATCGACCACGGCCAGTCGCCCGGGCGCGGCGAAGCGCTCGAGGTGCACGTGCGGCGCGTAGCCGGCGCCCGGTTGGGCAACCAAGAAGCCCGTCGGAGACGAGCGGCCAGCGCCGTCCCCGGCTGGCTCCAGCTCGCCGGGGTGCGTTGCTCCCCCCCAAGAGATGCACTGTGGCGGATAGGCGATCGAAATTTCGACGGCGCTTTCGCGTACGCCCGCGGCCTGGGCCCCCGCGAGGGCCTCCCGGGGGGCGCGTGCCAAAACCAGCTGGTCGACGCGGAACGTGCCGGCCGTGCCTTCCCCGCTGCCCGCCGAGCCGGCAGCGCCCGAGCCGGCAGCGCCCGAGCCGGCAGCGCCCGAGCCGGCAGCGCCCGAGCCGTCCAAAGGCGACTTCCGCGGCGGCTCGACGCGGTGCGCGGCGAGGATTCGCGTGGCGAGCGTGCGAGTCGAGTCCTTGGAGCGTCCCTTCATCCCGTCCCCCCGGCAGAGGATCTGCGCAGAGCGAGATCCCCCAATGCCTACGCCCCTCGGGGCCCCGAATGCCTGGCATTGGCGTACCCCCGAACGGCTCGCTTCCGGGGCGGTTGCGCCGTGGCGCGCGTTCCCGGAGTTGTTCCCCTAGCGGGGTGACCCCCGCCTCAGAATAAAAGCGTAGCGAGCGATTCACCAAGCGGTCAAGCGCTCGTGGTGGCTCCTCGCGACCGCCGCATGCTCCCTTTACACCCACATGGTGTGGGCGCCTTTTTGGCCCACGTCGTACTCTCGCATACCATGGAGCCTCGGGCAGCAATGGCCCCTGCCCACCCGGAGGCAGGACTCGTCCCGGCCGCTCGCGGCCCTTTCGGTGCGCGGCGCCGTCATGGGACACTGGTGAGGGAAGCAAGAGGAGTCGAAAGTCAGCGATGTTCAAAGAAGCGCTCGAAGCCGCCGTCAATGGGAGTCAGAGCTACGCCGGTGTCCTGATGGACTTCGAGGGGATCCCCGTAGATTCGTTCGTGTCCCGGGAGTCTCCCTTCGACATCGAAGTCGTGGGGGCCGAGGTCAGCGTGCTCGTCAAGCAGATCCAGCGCGCCGCCGAGATGCTCGACGCTGGCGGGACGGAGGAAGTCTCGTTCCGCAGTGAGCGGCTGACGACGGTCGTGCGCATCATCGACCACAACTACTTCCTGGCGATGCTCCTCGCGCCGGACGGGAACGTCGGCAAGGCGCGCTTCGCTTTGCGAGTCCTCGCACCCAAGCTGAAGGCCGAGCTCTCCTGATGCCGCTCTGTGCGGCTCTTGGGTCATGACAGCGCGCTACCTCGTCGTCAGTGGGCCGAATCTGCATCGCCTCGGTCGTCGCGAGCCGTCCGTCTACGGCACCCAGACCCTGGCAGAAATCCATCAGGACCTCGCCGAGTACGCGCGCACTCGCGGCGCGATCGTCGAGTGCCGGCAGAGCAACTACGAAGGCGAGCTAGTCGAGTGGATGGGCGCGGCCGGGGACGAAGGGTTTGCCGGAGTCGTCTTGAATCCCGGTGCCTACACACACACTTCCTACGCGCTCTACGATGCCATTCGCGCGGCCGACGTGCCTGTCGTCGAGGTGCATCTGAGTAACCCGGACGCGCGCGAGCCGTTTCGCCGCAAGTCCTGCGTCGCCCCCGCGTGCCTGGGGCGCGTGGCCGGGTTCGGAGCGCACTCCTATCGCCTGGGGCTCGAAGCGCTGTTGCTGCGTCAGGGCTCCTGAGGCTTTCGGCAGGCCTGAAATCCGGGCTCGGCAGCGGCAACCCCGCCGTGCGGGTTGCGCGGGCGGGCGGGCCCGGGCTAGCGTTCCGCCCCCTCATGAAGATTGACCTCGAGGAGCTGAAAGCCCTGATTTCCACGCTCGACGAAGCGGGCGTGCGCGAGTTCGAATACGAAGACGAAGCGCACCGCGTGCGCTTGTCGTTCTCCGGCGGCGTGGCCGCCGTGGCCGCACCCACGGTGGTGGCCGCGACCGCGATTGCTGCGCCTCCAGCCGCTGCGAGCGAAGAGAATGTCGCCTTCGTGACCTCGCCCTTCGTGGGCACGTTCTATCGGGCCGCGTCGCCCGGCGCCCCGCCGTTTACCGACGTCGGTCAGACCGTGAGCAAGGGCCAGACCCTGTGCATCGTGGAAGCCATGAAGCTCATGAACGAGATCGAGTGCGACTTGGCTGGCACGGTGCTCGAGGTGCTCGTAGACAACGGCACGAGCGTCGAATTTGGACAGAAGCTCTTCAAGATCAAGAAGGCCTAGGTCAGGCGCGTGTTCAAGAAAGTCCTGATCGCCAACCGCGGCGAAGTCGCCATTCGCATCATTCGCGCTTGCCGCGAACTCGGGATCAAGACCGTAGCGGTGCATTCCGAGGCAGACACGGGCGCGCTCCACACACGCTTTGCCGATCAGGCCGTGTGCATCGGGCCGGCCCCCTCGTCTGCGAGCTACCTGAACATTCCCGCGCTGATCAGCGCGGCCGAGATCACGGCGGCCGACGCCATTCACCCAGGCTACGGCTTCCTGTCCGAGAGCCCTCGTTTCGTCGACGTCGTGCAAAAGTGCGGTCTGGCGTTCATCGGGCCCTCGGCGACTGCCATGAATCTCTGGGGCGACAAGCTGATCGCACGAGAGACGGCCAAGCGTTTCGGCTTGCCGCTGCTGCCGGGCTCGGAGGCGCTCTCGAGCGCCGATCATGCAGTCAGTGAAGCGCGCCGCGTTGGCTACCCCGTGATGATCAAGGCTCGCGGCGGTGGGGGAGGGCGCGGCATGCGCGTCGCCCGCAGCGACGAAGATATGCGGCGGGGCTTCGAATCGGCCACGGCGGAAGCTGCCAAGGCTTTCAGCAGTGCAGAGCTCTATCTCGAGCGCTTGGTCGAGGCGCCCAAGCACATCGAGTTCCAGGCGCTGGCCGATAGTCATGGCCAAGTCTGGACGCTTGGCGAGCGCGAATGCTCGCTCCAGCGGCGCCATCAGAAGCTGGTCGAGGAGGCGCCGAGCCCGTCGCTGGCCGAGGAAACGCGGTCTCGCGTAGGCGAGAGCATCCGCCGCGCCCTGCTCGAGACCGGCTACGTGGGCTTGGGCACGCTCGAGTTCCTCATGGATCAGAGCGGTGAGCTCTACTTCATGGAGATGAACACGCGGCTCCAGGTGGAGCACCCCGTGACCGAGATGGTGACGGGCGTCGACCTGGTGATCGAGCAGATCCGGGCCGCCGCGGGTGAAAAGCTCGACCTGCCCGACACCCGCAGCTGGAAGTTCCGCGGGCACGCCATCGAGTGCCGCATCATGGCCGAAGATCCCGAGACCTTCGCGCCGTGGCCCGGCAAGATCACCGAGTACCATCCCCCCGGCGGCGCAGGCATCCGCGTCGACTCTGGCGTGTTCGGCGGCTGGGTCGTCCCGGCTACGTACGATTCGCTGCTGGCGAAGGTCATTGCGCATGCACCCACGCGGCGTGAGGCCCTCGCGCGCATGCAGCGTGCCCTGGACGAGACCATCATCGGCGGCATTCGTACCAACGTCAGCTTGCAGAAGGCCCTCTTGGCCGACGACGAGGTGGTGGCCGGCCGCATGACGACTCACAGCGTCGAACGCATCGTGCGCGAGCGCCGGGAGCGCCTCGAACAGTCGCTCTCCGAGGATCGCACCCGCGCTGGCGTGAAACCCGGTCCCTGAAGCTCCCCCAGGGGAAAGACCGGAAGCTCCGGGGCACTGCGCCCGGTGGGGCGCACGACAGCGCTGCGCCCGGTGGGCCGCACGACAGCGCTGCGCCCGGTGGGCCGCGCGACGCCGGCCTCGAGCGGCACGGCGCCGGAGGCGCACCCAGGACGCTGCGCCAGAGGCGCACCATGACACGGCGCCGGAGGCGCACCCGGGACACGGCGCCGGAGGCGCACCCGGGACGCTGCGCCGGAGATGGGGCACTATCATGCACTTTTCGCCCCTGGCCTGGGCGTGTTACTGAGTTGATCCGTGAGATTGCGTGCGCTCTTCCCTCGGCAGTCGCCTCGGCGTCGGGTGCAGTGCATTGCAGGCCTCCTGCTCGTGGGTCTCTGTTCGGTGTCCGGCTGCTTCTTTGCTCCGCTGCCGCTACCCGATGATCCGGAAGCCGAGCGGCCGAACCTCAACCTGAATGGCGCGGTGCCTCCGGTTTCACAGGTGCTGGCTGCCGAGCGCGGCATCACCATCAACTTCACGGTTCCCTTTACGTCGGTGGACGCTGGTCAGTACGTGTGGTGGTGGCTGTGGGCCAATTGGGACCTCGCCTCCATGCCTGAGCTGCCGGAAACGAAGGGTCGTCTTTCGCCCCGCCCTCCCAGCATCGATTCGGGGATGGGCGGCGAAACGTCCATGGAGCGCTCGATCATCTTTTCGTGGACCCCCGACGCGAGCACCAAGCCAGGGTGCAGCCAGCTGACGCTGCTCGTGACACACGCCGAAAACGCAGACCTAGTGGCCGATCGCCCCTTCGACGTGTCGCAAGCGGCTATCGCAACGTACTGGGTGAACGTGGATGCGCCCCTCGCGCCGGGTCAGACGCTGGACTGTCCCCCGCCGGCCGTTCTCCCGCCTTGAGCTGTGTGACGCCTCGAGCTGTGTGACGCCTCGAGCCGTGTGACACCAGGCCGTGTGACACCAAGCCGTGTGACGTCAGCTTCTGACTCGCGGGGGCTTGCGGCCGACGTGCTCGGCGCGAAATGCGCTCGGACAGAGCTGGTTGATGGGGCACGACGGACACGCCGGCTTGATGGCCGTGCACACGCGGCGGCCGTGAAAGATGAGCGTGTGGCTCACTCGATCCCATTCGTCGCGGGGCAAGAGGGCCATCAGGTCCTGTTCCACCTTCTCGGGCGCGGACTCTGCGCTCATGCCCAGGCGCTGTGAGAGGCGTTGGACGTGCGTGTCGACGACGACCCCTTCGGGAGTCTGGAACGCAACCCCGAGCACCACGTTCGCGGTCTTGCGACCGACCCCTGGCAAGGCCACGAGCAGAGCGAGCGACCGCGGCACTTGGCCGCCATGGTCTGCCACGAGCGCACGTGAGAGCCCGATGATGTTCTTGGCCTTCTGGCGAAACATGCCGAGGCGTCCAATCAGCGCTTCGACGTCGGGCGGCTGCGCGCTCGCCAGTGCCTCGGGCGTCGGGTAGGCGGCAAAGAGTCCCGGTGTGACCCGGTTGACCTGCACGTCCGTGGCCTGCGCGCTCAGCACCGTGGCAACGACGAGCTGAAAGGGCGAGGTGTGATCGAGCTCGCAGTGGGCGTCTGGGTGAGCTTGCACCAGGGCACGGTAGATCGACAGCGAGCGCTCCTTGTCCGCTCGGCCTTTCGATACGGGTGGTGTCCTGCTCGCGCTGGCGGTCGCCGCAGGCTTGCCTCGAGCGGCTCGCGTCCCGCGGGCGGTGGCCGTTTGGGTCAAGGCAGCCGCCCGCTTGGCCGCCGGCTTGGCCACGGACTTGGTGGTGGCCTTTTCGAGGGCGGTCGCGCGCGCCGACTGGACCCGCTTCTTCGCCGCGCCCGCGCTGCTTGCTCGGGGCGCCGCACCGCTTTTGCTCTTGGCCTGGGCTGGCGATCGCCCGGGCGAGGCGGGGCGCCTCGCCTGGGGCCGCTGGTCAGTCTTCGCCACCGTCCGACTCAGCATCGTCCGACTCAGCATCGCCAGCGAGCTCTGCATCGCCCGACTCAGCATCGCCTGTCTCAGCATCGCCCGCCAGCTCTGCATCGTCAGCCAGCGGAGCCAGCGACGCGGGAGGAACCAGGCTGCCTCCGCTGACGTCCTCGCGTTCGGCGACAGTTTCGATCGCGACGATGCGTTCGCCGTCGGCGACGTTCATCAGGCGCACGCCCTGTGCGTTGCGTCCCGTTTCGCGCACGCCCGAAACGCGCGTGCGCAGCGTCTGGCCCTGATCCGTCATCAGGATGAGGTCGTCGTCCTCTTTGACCAGAGCGATGCCGACGACCGGCCCGTTCCGATCCGACGCGTCGATGAGAATGACGCCCTTGCCGCCACGATTCTGCACCCGGAAGTCGTCGAGCGGGGTGCGCTTACCGAACCCACGTTCGCAGACGGACAGAACCTGGCTGCGGTCCGGATGCGACACCGCCAAGCCGACCACCTGATCTTCAGCTTCGAGCTCGATGCCCTTCACGCCGGCAGTATTGCGGCCCATCGGTCGCACCTGCGCTTCGTTGAAGCGAATGCACTGTCCCAGGCGCGTGCCGATGATCAAATCGCGCGAGCCATCCGTGATGGCTGCGGTCAGGAGCAGGTCCTCATCCTCGATGCGCACACCGATGATGCCCTTCTCACGAAAGTTCTTGTAGTCGAGGAGGGGCGTCTTCTTGATCTTGCCGCCCTTGGTCAGCGTGATCACGTAGCGCCCGTCCTCGATGGCATCGACGGGCGCGATGGCAGCGATGCGCTCTCCATCCTCGAGTCCGATGAAATTGACGATGGCGCGGCCCTTGGCGTTCGGTGCTGCCTGCGGCACCTGAAACACCTTGCGCACGTACACCTTGCCGAGGTCGCTGAAGAAGAAGACGTACGAATGCGTGCTGGCGATGAACAGCTGGCTCACCCAGTCGTCATCCTGAGCCTGCATGCCGCGCTTGCCCTTGCCGCCGCGCTTCTGGGCCTCGTAGGCATTCGCGGCCGTGCGCTTGATGTACCCGGTGTGGGAGATGGTGACGACCATGTCCTCGGGAGCGATCAAATCCTCGATGCCGATCTCGGCTTCGTTCTCTTCGATGGACGTGCGGCGCTCTTCGCCGTGCTTCTCGGCTACCTCTTTGAGCTCGGTGACGATGAGCTCCATCAGCAGCGTCTCGCTGGCCAGGATGGCGCGCAGGCGGGCGATTTCGGCCCCCAGCTCGCCGTATTCCGCCGCGAGCTTCTCTTGCTCGAGGCCGGTCAGACGCGAGAGGCGCATCTCGAGAATGGCCTTCGCCTGCCGCTCGCTCAGGCGATAATCCGAGCGCTCGCGCGCTGCCCGGATTTCTTCCTCGGGGCGCCCTGCCCGGCGTACGAACTCCTCGAGCCCCTTGAGGGGCAAGTTCATCAGCGCCTCGCGCGCCTCGTCTGGGTCGCGTGAGCTCCTGATGGTCTTGATGACGAGGTCGACCTCGGTCACCGCCATGCCCAGACCTTCCACGATTTCGCGGGCAGCCTCGGCACGGCTGAGTTCGTGGCGCGTTCGCCGGCTCACCACTTCCCGTCGATGCTCGACGAAGACCTCCAACGTCTCCTTGAGCGTCATGATCTTGGGACGCGCGTGGACGATGGCGAGGTTGATGATGCCGAACGACGCTTGCAGGTCGGTCAAGCGGAACAGTTGGTTCTGTACCACCTGCGGGAAGGCGTCCTTCTTCAGCTCGATCACGAGGCGCATGCCGTCGCGATCGCTTTCGTCCCGCACTTCGCGGATGCCTTCGATGCGCTTCTCGCGGATGAGCTCACCGATCTTGGCCGCCAACCGGGCCTTGTTGACCTGGTACGGGATCTCGGTGACGACGATCTGCTCGCGGCCCTCACTGCCCTGCACCTTTTCCACTTCGGTGCGGGCGCGCATGAGCACGGAGCCGCGCCCCGTCGTGTACGCCTGATGGATGCCTGCGCGGCCGTGGATGATGCCGCCGGTCGGGAAGTCGGGTCCCTGGACGTAGCGCATCAAGTCTTCGACGCTGGCATCCGGGTGGGCGATGAGGTGGATGGTGGCGTCGATGATCTCGCGCAGGTTGTGCGGCGGGATGTTGGTGGCCATGCCGACGGCGATGCCGCCCGAGCCATTGACCAACAGGTGGGGAAAGCGCGCCGGCAGGACCAACGGCTCCTGCCGGGATTCGTCGAAATTTGGGCCGAAATCGACGGTTTCCTTGTCGATGTCGGTGAGCAGCTCCATCGAAAGCCGCGCCAGTCGACACTCGGTGTAACGATAGGCCGCAGCGGCGTCGCCATCGACCGAGCCGAAGTTGCCTTGCCCATCGACGAGCACATGGCGCATGGCAAAGTCCTGGGCCATGCGCACCAGCGCATCGTAGACGCTCGCGTCACCGTGCGGGTGGTAGTTGCCCAGCACTTCACCGACGACCTTCGCGCATTTGGAGAAGGACCCGCCCGGCGTCAGGTTGAGCCCGCGCATGGCGTAGAGGATGCGACGATGCACCGGCTTGAGGCCGTCGCGCGCGTCCGGAATGGCCCGGCCGATGATCACGCTCATCGCGTAATCGAGGTAGGACGAGCGCATCTCCTCCTGGATGCTGACGGGCTGGAGATGTGGCGAGCCGCCAGCCGAGTTGGTTCCGCCGGGAGGAGTCGTTTCGTCAGTCATGCCCTAGCCAGTCGCTACCGAACTCGCGCCTGCATGACAAGCGCAGAGGGACGTTTTGCCTCGCCTAAAAAGGCAATTATTGCGGATAGTTGCGAAAAGGTAGAGGTGGCTGCGCGCCGGGCCGGGGAGCGCGTCGAAAAGACCCCCCAAATCTCGGCCGGAGTGGTGGCCCGCCGCCTCGAAAGTGCAGTCGACACCGCCCTCCGCTGCGCAGCGCGCGAGCCCCCATGAGCGCGCGAGTGCGCGGGCCGCCCTGCTCAGCTGCGGACCGCGAGCCAGAGGGCCGTGAGGGCCACGAAGAGGGCGCCCAGCAATGCGAGCGCGCGGAAGCGCACGGCCAAGTCGGCGAGACGCTTGTCGAGCAGGCGGTTCTGCGCCGAAAGCTGATCGAACTCGCGCTCGAGGTGCAGGATGCGGCGCTCGTCCCACTGCGCCATGCTGCCTGAACCCGGATGTGCAGCCGAGTGCAGCGTCGTGCTCTCCGAGGCACTGGGCAGCGAGCGGACTTCGGACTCCGGAGGCGGCTTGGTCGGGGTGGCGGGCGCGGGCGTGCTGCCGTCTGCGGGCGCTTCCGGGGGTAGCGTGGAATAGGCTGGCCCAGCCGCGGGCTCGGTATCGCGCGGCGCACTCTCGGGACCCGAAGGCTGCTTGGGCGTGGGCAGCAAGCTGCCCGACGAGTCTGGAGCGCTCGGCATCGGCAGGTACGCTAGCAGACGGCGTAGCTGCCTGGGAGCGAGCCGAAAAGCCGGGGCGCGGTGCGCGCCGGACGCCGATTGGGGCGCGCCGTCAGAAGAAGTTGCCGATCGTGAACTCGAAGCGGAACGGCTCTTCGTAAGGCAGGTGGTAGAACGGGAAGCCCCATTCGAAGCGCAGGGGGCCCATGGGCGAGAACCAACGGAAGCCGAAGCCCCAGGAGGCGCGCATCTTGAGGAGGCTCTCCGCGCTGAAGCACGGACTGACCTCGGGGTAGAGGTCAGCGCCGCCCGCCGCTTCGCAGTAGTTCGCCTCCAAGTTCCAGGCGTTGCCGAGATCGGTGAAGATGACGCCCTTCAAGCCGACTGGCTCGAAGATCGGGAACTCGTACTCCAGATTCTGGTAGTACATGAGGTTACCGCCGATGTTCGCTCCGTTCGGAATGGGCGGGCTGTTCGGGTCCGTCTTTTCCGTGAGCGGCATGCGGGGACCGATCGTGCGGAAGTAGTAGCCGCGCACGTCCAGGATGCCGCCCAGGAAGAAGCGCGCAAAGATGGGCACGCCTTCGCGCAGCGGGCTCGTCACGAGGCCCGCCTCCGTGTTGAGCTTCAGAACGCCGTACGGCATGGGCACGTAGAAGCGGCCCGTATAGCGCGTGCGGACGAACTGGTTCTCCGAGCCCGTCGCCGTGGTCGCGAGCTCGGTCGACATACTGAGATAGATACCCGATGTCGGGAAAAGCCGGTTGTCGCGCGAGTCGTAGGTGATGGCGGGACGCAGGCTCGACGTGAAGCCGTCGTTGAAGAGATTGGCGAGCGGCAGCTGAGAGAAGCTGCTGGACTGCGCAGCCGTGCCGCCCAGAAAGGTCTGTCCCGTCGTCGTTGAAACGGTGACGAGCTCGGCATTGTAGGTGAGCGCGACGTTCACCTCGGGCTCGATGAGCGGATACCCGATGGTGAGCGCGCCGCCCTGACTGCGCTGCGAGAAATCCTGGTACCGGTACATCTGGTCGAAGATGTTGGCGCTCAGGCTGAAGCGACTGTTCAGGAAGTAAGGCTCGACGAACGTCAGCGTGCCTTGGGTGCGGATGCCCGAAAATTGGCCGTTGAGGCTCAGGCTTTGGCCGTTGCCGAAGAGGTTGGCCTGCTGAATCTGCGCTGTGGCGATGAAGTTCTCGATGCTGGAGAAGCCGGCGCCGACCTGGAAGGTACCGGTCGGCTTCTCCGAAACGTCGACGTAGACGATGAGCTTGTCGGGCGAGGAGCCTTCCTCCGTGGAGAAGTCGACGCGCTCGAAGTAGCCGAGGGCGGTAACGCGACGTCGCGAGCGCTCGATGCCGGTCCCCGAGAAGGTGTCGCCTTCTCGGATTTCGAACTGGCGGCGAATGACCTTGTCGCGCGTCTTGGTGTTGCCCCGGATCTCGATGCGCTCGAAATGCACGAGCGGTCCACGCTCGACAGGGATGATCAGATCGACTTCGTTCGTGCGAGGGTCGACGTTCGTGACCGGCTCGGCGCGCACATTGGCGTAGCCGGCATCCCGGTAGAGCGCGCGAATTTGCTCGAGATCCTCGAGCAGCTGGGCACGGTTGAAGTAGTCGCCGCTTTCGCCGCGCACCATCAGGCGCAGCGCGCGACGCCCGCCGAGCGGCTCGACCTCCTGGCCTCCAGCACCTTGTTCGAGCACTCGCAGCTGACGGATGCGGAAGCGGGGACCCTCCTCGATGGTGATCGAGACCTCCATGCCGCTCTTGTCCGGAGTCAGCATGACGCGCGGGGTGTTGACGCCGACCTGGAGAAAACCGCGGTCGTAGTAGAGCGCGCTGATCATCGCGATGTCGCGCTCGAATGCGTCCTGCCTGAAGGGGCCGCCCGAGCCGAAGGCGAAGAATCCGGGGTTACCGGTAAACATCACCTTGCGCAGCTCCTCGGTCGAGACTTGCTCGTTGCCGATGAACGTGATGCGGCGGACGGAGACCTGGCTGTGCTCCTTGATGACGAACTTGACCGTCACCTCGTTGTTGCGCCCCGAGGTCACGCGATAGTCGGCTTCGGCCAGGAAGTAGCCTTCCTCGGCGTACATGTCGCGGATCTTCTGGATCGCTCGGCGTAGTGCGGGCGGGCTCAGAATCGTGTCGACCTTGATCTCGATGGCCTCGGCCAGGTCGTCGCTCTTGAGCTCCTCGTTGCCCTCGAACTCCACCGCGCGAATCGCGGGCCGCTCCTTGACGTGAAAGCGCAAGGTCGCTCCCGTCTCCGACTGACGCAGGTCGACCTCGATGTCGTCGAAGAAGCCGGCGCGCCAGAGCTCGCGCACGTCCCGTCGCAGCTGTTCGCCGCGCAGGGGCTCGCCCACCTTCTGTCGCAGGTAGCTCAGGATGTCCCCGCTCGAGACGCGGCGGTTGCCCGTCACGTCGATGCGCTCGATGCGGAGCCCTTCGGCCCGTTCGAGGTCCGACAGCGGCAAAGTCGGCGCCCGGGCGACCGGAGCGTCCGCCGTGCCCTCTTCCCCGTCGACGGGGAAGGCGGCCTCGGGGGGAGCGCTCGGGTCCAGAGGCGCAGCTTCCGGTGCTGCGGAGCCGGCCGGAGCGGTGGTCGCATCGGGCGGGACTGGGGCGGGCGGGACTGGGGCCGCAGGGCTCGCGGCAGTCGGCGCTGGACTCACCGGCGCTGGACTGGCCGGAGCTGAACTGGCCGGAGCTGAGCTGGCCGGAGCTGAACTGGCCGGCGCTGGGGACGGCTCTGCCGCGCGAGCGGGGGGGCAGGTGGCTGCGCCCAGCCCGAGCGCCAGGGCGAGGCGCGCGGCAAAAGCAGTCAGCCACGGCGCCCGGGGCTTGCTCGCTGGCGTCGCTCGGCCGCGCGCATGGACTGGGGACGCCGCTCGCATGAGAAAGTGGGGTAGGGCGTTAGCCCAGAGCGGCCGCCGTCTCAAGCTCCGT